>Ga0315906_10000121_pt1 | contig 126995 bp, 98 predicted proteins | sample LakEriMetagenome_4_FD_203526 | JGI IMG/M metagenome (GOLD analysis project Ga0315906, IMG submission 203526) | Freshwater fungal communities from buoy surface, Lake Erie, Ohio, United States - Buoy 2 MA122 | ecosystem: Environmental > Aquatic > Freshwater > Lake > Lake biofilm | place: USA...
CCGCAGGGCGACGGCGAGTAGCGCCGCCACGGCCGCGGCTTGCCAGACCGAGTGGATGCACACCCAGCCGAGGCGCATGGCCGTCGTCGCGGGCAGCAGATCGAGGAGCGAGGTGAGGGCGAGGATCATCGAAGGCCTCGGGGATTGGGGATGGGGGCGTGGGGAGTGAGGTTTGGTCAGGTGCCGGCGGGGCTAGCTTCGAGGCGGTCGAGCAGGCGGCGGATCTCGGCGAGGTCCGCCGGGGACGCCTTCCGACCCGACAGGGCGTGGAGCACGAGTTCGGAGGCCGCGCCGCCGAAGGCCCGCTCGACGAGGTCGTCCACGAGCTGCTTCTGCGTCTGGGGCCGCGGGATCGCCGACCGGTAGAGATGGGCCCGGCCGCGGGTGTCGCGCCGCACGAGCTTCTTCTCCGTCATGATCTGGAGAAACTTGAGCACCGTCGTGTAGCCGACGGGCTTGCCCTCGGCGACGAGCGCGTCGTGAACATCGCGGACGGCACAGGGCTCCCGCTCCCACAGGACCCGCAGGATCCCAAGCTCGGCATCGGTCGGTCGCACAGGACTCGGCATCGGTGTTCTCCAGGGATCGATCCGGATGGGCCGCAGCCGCCTCCGGGCTCGTAGTACGAAGAGCATACTACGAACTCATTCGTCGTTTGTCAACGATGAGTTTCGTAGAAAATGTCGCTACCCTGCCTGGATCGCCTACCGAGTTCGCGACTTGCGTAACGAGTCAAATCACATATGATTTTCTTTGTTACCCATAAATCAGATTTGCCCACAAGGAACGGCGAGGCTTTTTCATGCCTAACGAACCGTCCGAAATCACCGAGCGGCTTCAGCGGATGGTCGCGGCGCTCGTGGCGACGCAGCCGGCCGGCGCCGGCCTTCGCCTCGTCGGTGGATTTCGTTACCGGCTGCTCGATCGTGGCGCGCGGCGTTCGGTCGACATCGACTACCACTGGGACGGCGACCTCGCCGCCAAGCAGCAGGAATTGATCGCCCTGTGCGAACGACGGCTCCTGCCCGACGTGCGCCGGCAACTGGGGCTGGATGGCAGCGTGGGGCCGGCGGGCCGCGCCGACGACGAACCCGTTGCAGTAGCCACCGTCGAGCTCGCATTTTGGAGACTCGGCTCCTCGCTTGGCCGCATCGAGATCCCCATCGACGTCATCCGGATCGAGTGTGCCGACCCGCCGGCAGCGCGAACCGCCGACGGCATCGTCTACCGCACCGCATCCGACGCCGACATGGTCGAATCGAAGGTTATCTCGATCCTGATGCGCACGTTTCTCGAGCATCGCGACCTGCTCGATCTCCATCTCTTCGCCAACCACCTGCCGGCCAATGCTGCCGACCGAATCCGGACCAAGCTGGCCCGGGTCGGCGCGGACGGCTCGACACTCTCGCGAAGACTCGATGACCTCACCCGCGCCGCCGATCACCACGCGCGGGCACTGGACGCCGTGATCCGGGAGCAGCTCGATCCGGCGGCTGCGGCGACGCTCGAGGAATGCGGCGGCGGCCGCGACGTGCTCGCGCGGGTGCGCGGACTGCTCGCCGGACTCCTCGGTCGCGAGGAGCCGCTCGCATGAAGGCGGTCGAGTGGGTGCGGTATCTCACCGATCAGCGGGACCGCCACGGCAAGGGCGTGTTCACGGTCACCGAATTGGCCAACGTGGCCGATGCGACGCCGGCCGTGCTCAACGTGCAACTCGGCCGGCTCGTGCGCCAGGGCCTGATCCGCCGTTGGGTGCCGGGGCGATACGGGCTGCCGAGCGGCGTGACCGCCGAGGAATTGGCGGCCGCGATCGACGCCGGTGCCTACGTCACGGCGGCCTACGCCCTTGCCCGCCACGGATTCATCACCCAGCAGCCCCGCGAGATCGACTGCTTCACCCGCCGGCGGCACAACCGCTCGCGTCGGCGTGCCACGCCGCTGGGATCGCTCACGTTCGTGTGCGTAACCCCCCGCATCCACGCCATGCCCGCCAGCCGGAGTGTCGCTCCACCAGAGCAGGCGCTCTGCGACCTGCTCTACGTGCTCCGCCGCCGAGGACTCGACGCGGAGAACCTCTACACGTTTCGGAAGCTCGACCAGATCGTCGTTCCACCCGCGGTGTTGGCACGCTACCCGCGCACCGTGCAGCGGGCCGTCGAGGCGCTGCTCGCGCGGGCCGCTGCCGATGACAGCAGGCGGGCAATCCGGCGGCCCGGGGCCGAGAGCGGCAACGACGCCAGGCCGGCGGGCGTGACCCACCGACGATCCCGCGTGCCGCGGATCGGAGGCCCCGGGTAGTCCCGCGCGACGACGACGCAGGTCACCTTGTGATGCGTGACCGTGTAGGCGACCGTGCCGAGGCGTCGCCCGCGCGGAGGACGGCTCACCCGCGGGAAATCCCAGAGCCCCTCCCACCATTCGCCGGCCCGCCGCCGCTCGACGAGCACACGGCCGCCATGGCATTCGACGACCGCCGCTTCACGCACGAGCGTCGCGGCCCGCCGCGCTGCCGCCGCCGGAATCACGTCCGTGCGCCCCGTGCGACTCGCCTCGCACAACGCCTCCAGCGGGCACCGTGAGCACAGCGGACGATCCGGCGTGCAGATCATGGCCCCAAGATCCATCACCGCCTGGTTGAAGCGGCCCGCGCCACGCCGCGGCACGAGCTGCTCGGCGAGCGCCCAGATCGGCGCGTCGCCCGCCGCGCCGCCGACCGGCCGATCATGGCCCACGAGCCGGGCGAACACGCGGCGGGAGTTGGCCTCGACGATCGGCGCCGGCACGTCGAAGGCGATCGACGCAATCGCCCCCGCGGTGTAGCGGCCAATGCCGGGGAGCGCCATCAGCTCGGCCACGGTGCGTGGAAACACTCCGTCGTGGTCGGCGACGATCCGCCGCGCCGCCGCGTGCAGCTGCCGGGCACGCCGGTAGTAGCCGAGGCCCTCCCAGTGCCGAAGCACGTCCGCCTCGCGGGCCACGGCCAGATCATGGACGCTGGGAAACCGCTCGATGAACCGCACGAAATACCCGCGAACCCGCTCCACCTGCGTCTGCTGGAGCATGATCTCGCTCACCCACACGCGATAGGGATCGGCCGCCCCCCGCCAGGGCAGGTCGCGCTTCGCACGGGCGTACCAGGCGAGCAGCGGCCGGACGATCGCCGGCGGCCGCGATGCCGCGGGAGCCTCGTCGTCTCGCCGCCCCTTCCTCGCCGGCACCTGCCTGCCCACCTGCTGCCTCTTGCAATCGGGTTTTCCGTGGGTTCCAACGGGGGCGAGTGTAGCCGCCAGCCCCGAGCCGTCTTCCCCATGTCCACACCCCCGTCCCGCAGGCCAAACCGCGACAAGCTCCGGGTCGAGCGCCGGGATCTGCCGGGCGGGCCGCAGTGGGAAATCGTCCAGCCGCGATGCGGCCGGCGGCGCAAGGAAGACATCGAGGAGGTGGAGGCGATGGTGGAGGCGGGAGAGACGGAGATCGCCCGCGACGAGCTCGTCTGGCTCCTCTCGGAATGCCCCGACTTCCTCGAAGGGCACGTCCACCTCGGGCTGATCGCGCTGGAGGAGGACGATCCGAAGCTGGCCCGCGGCCATTTCGGCCGCGCCTACGAACTCTGCTGCCGCGCCCTCGACGCAGCCGGCAGCACGCAGCCGCTCCCCTACGCGCTGCCCGGCAACAAGCCCTTTTACGAGGCGGCGAAGGGCCTGGTGCACTGCCTGCTCGACACGGGCCGCCGCAAGACCGCCCAGGAGGTCTGCGACCGCATCCGACCGCTCGACCCCGCCGACCCGCTCGGCATCCAGCGGCTCGCGACACGGTGATCCCATGACGACACCACACCGCGGCCGATTCATCTCGCTCGACGGCATCGACGGCTCCGGCAAGTCGTCGCAGATCGCGCCGCTGGTCGAGTGGCTCCGAGCACGCGGCCGGGGGGTGACCACCTGCCGCGATCCGGGCTCGACCGCCACGGGCGACGCCATCCGCGGCATCCTGCTGGATCGCCACGACCTCCAGCTCGCGCCGCCGGCGGAGATGTTCCTCTACATGGCGGCGCGGGCCCAGCTCGTGGCCGAGGTCGTCGGGCCGGCGGTCGCCCGTGGCGACTGGGTCGTGTCTGACCGCTACCTGCTGGCGAACATCGTCTACCAGGGACACGCCGGCGGCCTCGACCCCGACCTGATCCGCCAGGTGGGCGGCATTGCAACCCGCGGCCTCATGCCCGACCTCGTGCTCCTGCTCGACGTCGATCTGGAAACGGCGGCCCGCCGGCTCGACCGGCCGCTCGACAAGCTGGAGAATCGTGGCGACGGCTACCGGCAGCGGCTGCGGTCGGGCTATCTCGCCGAGGCCGCGGCCGCCCCCGATCGCATCGTCGTGATCGACGCGACGCCGCAGCCGGACGAGGTGGCCGCACGGATTCGCGCCGCGGTCGCCGCGCGGTTTCCTGAACTGGGCTGAACGGAATCCGCACCCACATGGCATGGCAGGGCATCGAAGGGCACGACGCGATCGCACGCCGGTTTGCCACCGTGGCGGAGCGGGGCCGCGTCGGGGGCTCGTATCTCTTCGTTGGGCAGCCGGGCGTGGGCAAGAGCACGTTCGCGCGGGCGCTCGCCAAGGCGCTCGCCTGCCATGCCGCCGGCCCCGGCCTCGTGCCCTGCGGCCGGTGCGGCTCGTGCCTGCAGGCCGATGCCGGCAGCAATCCGGACATCGACGTCGTGGCGAAGCCTGAAGACAGGTCGTTCATTCCGCTCGATGCATTCATCGGTCCTCCGGACAACCGGATGCGCGAGGGGCTCTGCTGGCGGATCAAGCTTCGCCCCGCCGTGGGCGCCCGCAAGACCGCGATCATTCTCGACGCCGACGCGCTCCTCGACGAGGCGGCCAATTGCCTGCTCAAGACCCTCGAAGAGCCGCCGGAAGCCGCCGTGATCATCCTCGTGGGCACGACGCTCGAGCGACAGCTGCCGACGATCCGCTCGCGGTGCCAGACGATTCGCTTCGCGCCGCTCGAGCGCGGCGTCGTCCGCGACATCCTCGCCCGGGAGCAGGCCGGCGAGCCGATCGCCCCGGCGCTGCTCGACGCCGCGGCCGCGGCCAGCGGTGGCAGTCTGGCCCGCGGACGGCTGCTGCTCGACCCCGCCGTCACGGCGTTTCGGGCGACGCTCATCCAGGCGCTCGCCCGCCGGCCGCTGCCCGGCGTGGAACTGGCACGGGAGACGATCGCGCTGGTCGATGCCGCGGGCAAGGAGGCGCCGCCGCGTCGGGCGCGGTTGCGGATCGTGCTCGAAACGGCGCTCGAGTTTTTCCGGGCGGCGATCCGTCACGACGCCGCCGGCCACCTCCCGGCCGATCCGCTGATCGCCCGGGCGGTCGCGGCGCAGCCGGCCGACAGCGACGAGCTGCTGGCCGCCCTGCATCAGACCATCTCCGCCCTTTCGGCCGTTGATCGCTTCGTCCACCCGACGGTGGTGATCGATGCCTGGACGGCGATGCTCGAGGAGCCGCGGCTCGCCCAGTCTGCCCGGCTTGCCTGAACCCGCGCCGGCGGCTGGCAGATTGTGACGGCTCGTCCGCGTGGATCGATTTTTCCGTGCGCGCCTGTCGATCTGACGGGTATGGCGGTGACAGCGGAGTCGCTCGCCTCTCCTGACAGCCGGACGACGGTGACGCATGGCGGCACGCGCGGGCATGAACGACGCCCGGGCTTTGCGGGTCCTCACCGGCTCGTTTCTCGCCGGACTCCTCTGCGCCGCCGTCGTGTCGGCAGCGATCGAGGGCGACGGCATCGACCGGCCATACTTCGGACTCGAAGCCCCAGCGGCAGACGAGGCTGCCACCGCAACGCCGCCCCCCGTGCAGCCCGCGGGTCAGCCGGGCCCGGAGAAGCCCGCCGTCGGTGATCTCGCGCGGCTCGCCGAGGCGCTGGCGACCACACCGCCGGAGCGGCTCGCGCTGGAGGATGCCGCCGCGCCACAGGCGGCGTTTCTCGTGGCGCAGGCCATGCCCGCGACCAGCCTGCCCGCCGAGCCGGCGGCAGCCGACGCGGGCTATGTGAAGGTGGACGGGGATGCGGCCCCGCCCCCGGCGAGCGGGCCACTCAAGGCGCTCGTCGCCCGCGTGCAACAGCGGAAGCCCGCCGACCACCAGCCGGCCCCGGCGGCCGCCCCGGCTGAAACGCCGTCGGCAGCCGCACCCCAGCCGGCAGCGGCCCCGTTGCCCGGTGCCGAGTGGACCGACCCCGACAGCGTGAACTGGGCCGACGCCGCGGGCCGTGAGGCGGCGGCCGCGGACGGCAGCCGGCTCCGCGAGCGGATCGTCGATTGCCTCAACGGCCAGCCGCCGAGTCGCGAGGGACCGCTCGGCAACGGTCGCCTGCTCGAGCGGCTGCGGAGCGAACGCCGCGGCGGCCGCACCAAGGACGATGCCGCCCCGCCCGACGATCGGACGGCGGATGCTCGCCAGTGGCCTCGACCCGACAAGCTCGTTGAGCAGCTCGACCGGCTCGAGGGCCTCGCCACCCGTGGCACTGCCGGCGACCTGACGACCTGGTGTCGCACCACCCGCGGCCAGCTCGACGCCGTGCTCGCCACCCGGGGTCCGCACGACGGCGAGGCGGCGACGCTCCTGCTGGCCTTGAGTGACTCGGTCGAACAGGGCATGTCAGCCGCCGACCGCACGGCCGATCCGGTGCTGGCCACCGACGCGCGGCGCACGGCGCTCGCCGTCGCGCGACGCGTGGCCGTCTGGCGATCGGCGTCCGCGGCGGCAGCCGAGGGAACCGCCGCGGGCGAGCCTGCCGCGGGCAGTGACGTGGGCGACCTGCTGACCGGCAGCCTCGCGGCCCGCGACACCGTGCGGCTGCTCGCGGCGCTCGAGGCTTTCGAGTCGGCCCCTCGCACCGCCAGTGCGGCCGCCGTTCGTGACCGGCTGGCGGCGGTCGCCGCGGTGCCGGCCGCATCGGCCCAGAGCCTGGCTCGTGCCGTGCGGGACCACTATCTCGCGCCGAACGTGCGGGTGGCCGTGCATCAGGAGTTCGTGTCGCGGCTGCTGCCGGAGTCCACCGTGACGACCGGTCCGTTGCAGGACTTCGTGCTCGGCCGCAAGGTTCGGGGCACCCGCACGGTCGAGCAGTCCACCGAGGTGCGATTCGTTCCCGACACCTCCAGCATCCGGCTCGAACTGCTGATCAACGGCGAGGTGGCCTCGCGGACGGTCACGGAGGCCGGCCCCGTCGCGATCCACTCCCGCGGTGCGGCCACGTTCGTGGTCCGCAAGCCGATCGCGCTTTCCGCTTCAGGCCTGGCGTTCAACGCCGCCGTCGGCACCGCCTCCAACGAGTCACAGCTGGCGAACATCGAGACCAGCTTCGACGGCGTGCCGATCATGGGCTCGATCGTCCGCACGATCGCCCGCAATCAACACGACGAGAGCCGGGCCGAGGCCACCCGTGAAGTCAACGGCCGGATCATCAGCCGCGCCTGCCGCGAAGTGGACGCCCAGGCCGAGCCGCAGTTCGCCGAGATGGCCGAACGGGTGCGGGAACGGATCTGGCAGCCGTTGGTGGGCCTGGGGCTCCAGCCCACGCCCGTCGCCCTCGAGACGAGCACCACCCAGGCCACCGTGCGGCTCCGGCTCGCGGCCGACGCACAGCTCGCCGCCCACACGCCGCGGCCGCGGGCCCCCGACGAGGCGCTCTTGAGCGTGCAGGTGCACGACTCGACGGTGAACAACGCCACCGAACGGCTTGGCCTGGCAGGCCGCACCATGAGCATCGAGGCCCTGATCACGCTGATCTGCGAACGCCTCGGCATCCCGCCGCGGATTCCCGACGACCTGCCGGAGGGCGTGAGCATCACGTTCGCCGCCGAGGAGCCGCTGCGCGTGGAATGCCGCGACGGCCTCGTGCATCTGCGGGTGAAACTCGACGCGCTCGAGAGCGGCCGCCGCAGCTGGTACGACATCGTGGCCCGCGTGGCCTACCGGCCGGCGGGCTCCGGCGCCCAGGTCGTGCTCGAGCGCGAGGGGCCGGTGCAGGTGGGTGGCCCGGGCCATCAGGGCCGCATGGAGCTGGGGCTGCGCACCATCTTCAGCGCCGTGTTCGCGAAGGAACGGCCCGTCAGGATTCTGCCCGACACGATCGCCGGGCATCCGCGGCTCGCCGACGCCCGGGCCGTGCAGGCCACGTGCGCGGAAGGCTGGTTCGCCCTCGCGCTGGCCACCACGACGCAGGCCGGGGCACCGGCCGGCCAGCCGGCGGCGGAACGCTCCGCCGCCCAGCCGCTCCGCATCCTGCGGCGATAGCCGCAGCGGCGGTGAAGCCGTTGAAAAGCGGCGCGGATGGCCGGACAATCCGCGTCGCTCCCACGCCCTTCACGCCGCTACGAGGCCCGCCGATGTCCGCTGCCACGCCCGCCTTCCGCACCGAGTCCGACAGCATGGGAGAGGTGCGGGTGCCCGCCGATCGCTACTGGGGCGCCCAGACGGAACGGTCCCGCGACAACTTCAAGATCGGCGTGGATCGCTTCCAGTGGGGCCGGGCCATCAAGCGGTCGCTCGGCATCCTCAAGAAGTGCGCCGCGCTGGCCAACGGCGAGCTGGGTCAGCTGCCGGCCGACACGGTGAAGCTGATCACGCAGGCGGCCGACGAGGTGATCGCCGGCAGGCTCGATGATCATTTCCCGCTCGTCGTGTTCCAGACGGGCAGCGGCACGCAGTCGAACATGAACGCCAACGAGGTGATCTCCAATCGCGCGATCGAGATCGCCGGCGGCGTGATGGGCTCGAAGAAGCCCGTGCATCCCAACGACGACGTGAACCGGGGGCAATCGTCGAACGACACGTTCCCGACGGCGATGCACATCGCGGCGGTCGAGGTGATCCACGGTCGCTTGCTGCCCGCCGTGCGGCAGCTCCGCGATGTCTTCCTCTCCCTCGAGAAGCAGCATGCCGACCTCGTGAAGATCGGCCGCACCCACCTCCAAGATGCCACGCCGATCACGCTCGGTCAGGAGATTTCGAGCTGGCGGGCCCAGCTCGACGATCGGCTCGCAGGAATCGAGCGGGCGCTCCCCGGCCTCTATGAACTGGCGATCGGCGGCACGGCCGTGGGCACGGGGCTCAACGCCCACCCGCGGTTCGGCGACGTGGCCGCGAGCTTCATTGCCAAGGAGACGGGACATCCGTTCGTGTCGGCTCCCAACAAGTTCGCGGCCCTGGCCGCCCATGACGCGCTCGTCGAGGTCAGTGCGGCCGAGCGGGGTCTGGCGATGGCCCTCCTCAAGATCGCCAACGACATCCGCTGGCTGGCCTCGGGCCCGCGGTGCGGCATCGGCGAGATCTCGATCCCGGAGAACGAGCCGGGGAGCTCGATCATGCCGGGCAAGGTGAATCCGACGCAGTGCGAGGCAATGACGATGGTCTGCGCCCAGGTGTTCGGCAACGATGCCGCCGTGGCCTTCGCCGGCAGCCAGGGCAACTTCCAGCTCAACGTCTACAAGCCGGTGATGATCCACAACGTGCTGGAAAGCGCCGACCTGATCGCCGACGCCTGTGACTCGATGCGGGTCCACTGTGCGACGGGGATCGAGCCCAACCTGGCCCGCATCCAGCATCATCTCGACGACTCGCTGATGCTCGTGACGGCGCTCAACACCCACATCGGCTACGAGAAGGCGGCGAAGATCGCCAAGAAGGCCCACGTGGAGGGCACGAGCCTGAAGGCCGCAGCGGTCACGCTGGGCTACGTCACCCCCGAGCAGTACGACCAGTGGGTCGTGCCGGTCGAGATGACGCGGCCGCTGGCGACCTGAGGAGTCACTCTGCCGCCTTTCCCGTAGGCCCGTCACGCCGTGACGGGCTATCCGTTGCGGAGCAACGGGCCTACGGTGGCGTGCCCGCCGGGGCCATGAATGGCCCGGCGGGCGGCTTCGTTCAGATCGCGGCCGCAGCCGTCTCGCCCGTGCGAATCCGCACGACCTCGGCGAGCTGCGTCACGAAGATCTTGCCGTCGCCCACCTGACCGGTGCGGGCCGTCGTCATGATCTTGCTGATCACGGCCTGGGCCTCGTCGTCGCTCACGACCACCTCGATCTTCACCTTCGGCAGGAAGTCCACGGAGTACTCGGCGCCGCGGTAGGTCTCGGTGTGGCCCTTCTGCCGGCCGAAGCCCCGAACTTCCGTCACCGTCATGCCCTTCACGCCCAGGGCGTTGAGCGCGTCCTTCACTTCCTCCAGCTTGAAATGCCGGATGATTGCTTCAATCTTCTTCATGGCTCGTCTCCTCGGTATCGCGGCCCGCCCGCCGCTTTGCATCGCAGGGCCGATCGCGTTGATCAGCTCTCTGATGAAGTGATATGCATCCCGTGTGCCAAATGGAATTGCCGCAAAAAACAGCAGATTGGCCCCCATGGCCTGTGCCCTGCACGACGCGCCCGAGCGTCGCGGCACGCACGCCCACATGCGGAAATACAGGCGATTCATGGGCCTGCGGCGGCTGTCGCGCCGGCGCAGCGCCTGTCACGTCCCGCGCGGCCCCGTCAGGACCCCGGCTCACCCGCAAAGAGCGATCGCAGCGTGTCGGCAGACACGCACTCCTTGAAGATCATCTGCTCGCCGCCGGCAGGCGGCTGCTCCGGCGGCTTGCCGGGCGCTGCGGCTCTGCCCAGCGCCGTCCGCGACACCATCCCCACGACCTCGCCAGCCGCATTGAACACGGGCCCGCCACTGGAGCCGATCGCGAAGTCGGCCGTGATCGTCATCCAGGTCGCTGGCGTCTGGCCCACGTCGAACTTCGCCCGGTTGGGGTGGTCGTCGTACCACATCCGGTGATACCGCGACACGATGCCGGTAGTGAGCGAGTAAAACCGCCCCTTGGGATGGCTGATGACCGTGACGGGTGAGCCGCAGGGAGCGCGAGGCCCGAGTTGTAAAAATGGTAGCTGTCGACCGCGGGGATCGATCCGGATGACGGCGGCATCCCCCACGAGATCGGCTGCCACGACCTCCGACACGCCATAGACCTCGCCGTTACTCGTCATCACGCCGTAGCGGTTGCCGTCGGCCCGCTCGAGCACATGGTGGTTGGTGACCACCAGCCCGTCCGGCGACGCGATCCAGCCGCTGGCCATCTGTCCCACGTGCCAGTCGTTGCACTTGCCACACTTGAACACCGAGCCAACGGCGACGACCGCCGGTACGACCGCGTCATAGAGCGACCGCTCCGGACCGAGCGCACAGGGTGTCGCCGCCTGCGGCAGCACAGCCGTCTTGCCGGCCGCCTGCTTCAGCCGCTCCTCGATCGCCGCCGAATCGAGCGTCGTGCCTGCATCGGCGAGCGCCCCCGCCCCACGGGCGAACCCGCGGAGCAATTGCACGTCATCGAAGACCGGCGACTCGGCGGCACCCGCTCCGCCGCACGCCCCAATGAGCACGATCAGCACTGCCGTGCGGACCAGTTGCCGCCGCCGTGGCTCAGTAGTTGATCTGGAACTGGAACCGCAGCAGGTCGCCCTGGAATTGCGCGTAGTTGTTGTCAATGATCCGCGCGTTCGAGCCGGTGTTCGTGCGATCGACCCAGTCATACTCGGCGGTCAGCTCCATCTGCGGGGAGAACTGCCATTCTAAGCCGAGGTTGAACTCGTTGAGAAACGTGTCGGGGGAGTTCCGTTCCCAGAGATAGCCGCCGCGGAACTGCTGCCAGCGAAAGAAGGGGAAGAGCACGCCCCACCGCTCGCTGTCGATCTTGTAGTTGAGCATCACGTAGCCACCGTTGAGCGGCCGGCTCTTGATCACGGGGATCGGTTGGTCCAGATCCGTCAGCTGCGGTCCGTCGCCCACGCTCCACTCGGTCGTGATGCCAAAGGGCTGCGGGTAGTAGACGAACGTGCCCGCGATCCGCTGGTCGAGCACTCCACCCACAGGATCCGCCACGGGCGTCACCGTGCCGCTCGACGTGACGATCGGAGCCCGATACGGCGAGTAGTTGCCGGTGTAGGCCTGCACGCCGGCCTCCATGATCTGGCCGTCCTCCCGCTTCCATGGCACCTCCAGCCGCATCACGAAGTGCATGTTGTTGTTGGCCTCGATCCGCGACACACCCTGGCCGTTGTAGACGCCGATGCCGAACACGCCGTAGTTTCCGGAGCCCTTGAGTCCCTCGTCGAGCACCTCCTTGTAGAGGTCCTGGGCCTCTTCGGGTGTCCAGTAGTAGAAGACTCCCATGCCGCGCTCGCCGTTGATCGCGCTGTTGATCGGATCGCTGCGATCGAGCGGGATGCGATTCGAGCTGGACTGCATGTTGTCCCAGCCGAAGGGAACCTTCGAGAGACCCACGCGCACACGGTTGACCTTGTTCTCCGTCAGATAGACGTCGCCGTAGCAGTCGCGGAGTTGGGTGTAGTTGATGTTGCCGTCGAGCGCCCCTGGCACGCTGGAGGCGAAGTCGGGCTGGATATAGAAGTAGAGATGCTCGCTCAAGTCGCCGGAGAAGATGATCCGGCAGCGGCGGATGAAGAATTGACCGAACGGCCCGAGCGAACGATCAGCCGGATGATACGGTGGCGCCTGGCTCTCATCGTTCCAGAGCACGCTATTGATCCGGAACTGTGTGTAGCCGCGGATGTTGATCCGCTCGTACCACTCCTTCTCCTTGTCCTTCTTGTCTTTGGAATAGGTCTGCTGATCGACCGTCTTGATGGCGGGATCCTGAATCTGGTTCCAACGGCGTTGGACGGCACTCCCAAACGACTCGTCACTCGGGCTGGCATTGCGGCCGCTACCGGGGGCCGCGCCGCGGGTCTGCTCGTCGACAGTCTCGATGGCCGGGTCGCGGATCTGGGCGAAGGCCGTCTCGAGATCGAACGGCACCGGTGGCACCGGCAGATCGTCGGCCTCGCCGAGCACGTCAGCGACGGTGGCTTCGGGCAGTTCGGCGACGGTGGGGGCCGCGGCCAGCGCGAGCACCACCGCAACGAGCGGCAGGGGGCAGCGGCGAAACAGCGGCCAGACGGGGACACAATGGTGCGAATTCAAGCAGCGTCTCTCAGCCAGAGCAGTCGGCGCAGTCAGCGCAACCGGCACAGTGGTCATGATCGGAAGAATCAGCAGCGAAACTTGGGGTCTATTCGCGTTCAGCGAGCCCCGGCAGCGTTGCGTCGCCACGAGATGCACATGCTGGGCAAGCCGCGGAACGTGCAAAGCATGGGCAATGCCACAGCTGGCGATCGCCGCCGGCCGCTGACTCGACGGCCCCGGCTCACTTGCGGAACGTGGCGCCGTCCAGGCCGTGCCCCTTCATCAGCCGGTAGAGCGTGCCGCGAGGGAGCCGAGCCTCGCGGGCGGCGGCTGAGACGTCGCCGAGATGCCGAGCGAGCAGGTCGGTGAGGTAGTGCTTCTCGAACCTCGCCACGTGCTCCGTCCGCTGGGCGAAGAAGCCCACGGCCCCCGCCTCGGCTCCGGCGTTGCGGCCGGACGCCGCGACCACGTCGTCGGGCAGGTCGTCGATGCCGGCCATCGGGTGCTGTGTCATCGCGATCGCCCTGCGGACCACGTTCTGCAGTTCCCGCACGTTCCCCGGCCAGTGGTAGCCCTTGAGCACCTGGTAGACGTCGGTGGTGAGGCCGCCCACCTCGCGGCCCATCTCGGCCGCGGCCCGGTTGGCGAAGAACTCCGCCAGGAGGCCGACGTCGTCGCCCCGCTGGCGCAGCGGCGGCAGATCGATCCGTACCACGTTGATCCGATAGAAGAGGTCGCGGCGAAACTCGCCCCGCTCCACCATCTGGTCGATGCTTCGCGACGTGGCCGCCACCACGCGGACATCGACCGCGTTTTCCTGGCGGGCACCCACGCGTCGCACCCTGCGCTCCTGCAGCACCCGCAGTAGCTTCGCCTGCAGTGGCAGCGGCAACTCGCCGACCTCGTCGAGAAACAGCGTGCCCCCATCGGCGAATTCGACGAGGCCCATGCGGCGGGCATCGGCCCCGGTGAACGCCCCGCGCTCGTGGCCAAACAGCTCGCTCTCGATCAGCGCGTCGGGGATCGCCCCGCAGTCCACCGGCACGAACGGGCCTGTGCTCCGCCGGCTCCGCTTGTGGATCGCGCGGGCCACGAGCTCCTTGCCCGTGCCCGTCTCGCCCGTCACGAGCACATCGACGGAACTGACGGCAATCCGATCGATGACCGAATAGACCTGCTGCATCGGCGGGCTCTCGCCCAGGAAGTCGTCGAACGTGTAGGGCCGCTCCACAGCCCGCCGCAGCAGCTCCTCGGCCGCCTTGTGCCGCGAGGTCGTCAGGAGCCGCACGAGCGAGTCTTCGAGATCCGTCTCGACCCGTGCGAGGCCGAGATAGTCGCCAGCGCCTGCCTGCAGGCAGGCCCGCGCGGTATCGACGCTCGGCCGGGGGTCGATGACGACCACCGGCAGCTGCGGGTCGGCCTTGCGGATGGCACCGTAGAGCACGTCGGCCGTCGGGCCGGACCGCGCCGTCACCACCCCCAGGTCCCACGTGTCGCGGGAGAGCGTGCCGAGCGCCTTGTCGAGCGTGGTCTCGACCCGCACGTCGAGCGGTTGAAGCCGCGCGATCAGGCGGGCGTAGGGCAGCGCCGTCGCGCCTTCGGAATCGACGATCAGAATGCGGGGCTGCTGCACGTGCGGCTCGGGCTCCCTGCGGGGACCGGGGTTTGTTTCCGCGCCGGCCGCCTACCCACGCTGGACTCGCGAGAGTATGCAGCCGCGAACGCGCATGGGCAACCCGCCGCCTCGCTTCCGCCGTCTCGACGAACTGGTACATTTCGCAGGGACATTCCTCCAGGAGCCTCCGCCCGATGGCCATCGACACCTACGCGCCCTGCCCGGGCGGCACCGGCAAGAAGATCAAGTTCTGCTGCTCCGAGCTCGTTGGTGATCTGGAGCAGCTCGACCGGCTCGTGGAAGGGGACCAGATCTCGGCGGCGCTCGACCAGGTGAAACGGCTGGCCGCGAAGCATCCCGGCCGCGCCTGCCTGCTGGCCACGCAGACGAAGCTCGAGCTGGCATCCAAACAGTTCACCGAGGCGGCGGCGACGGCGGGGCAGTTCCTCGCTGCGCATCCCGCCAACCCGCTCGCCCTCGGCCAGTCGGCGGTCACCGAAGCGGTGGCCGGCAGGATTCAGGAGGCGGCCGCGCTCTTCGACAAGGCCCGCGAGGCGGCCATGCAGACGCCGGAAGGGGGCACGCCTCCGCTCCAGGAGCTGGCCCGCATCGCCGCGACGCTCGTGCAAGCCGCGGCCCAGCTTGGCCATGTCGGCTTCGCCCAGGGCATCGTCGACTGGCTCGTCGACACGGGCGTGGGCTCGGCCGACGAGTTGCGACTGCTCGCGGCGATCGTGGGCTCGTCGGGCGTACCCGCGGCGCTGCGGTCGCGGATGCCGCTCGAAGACTTCACGGGCGACGCCGCCTGGCGGCCGGAGTTCGATGCCGCGCTCGCGAACGCCCGAGCCTGGCGGCTCTCGCAGGCGCTCGCCGGATTCCGCAGCCTGAAGACCATGGCGGGCACCTGCCGGCCGCTGTTCGCCAACATCGGCATCCTCTGCGAGATGCTCGCGCGGCCGGTCGAGGCGTCGGAGGCCTGGCTGACGGTGTCACGGCTGGCGGAGGTCGGCCCCGACGACGCGATCGAGGCCGTGGGGCGGGCGATCGCGCTCGAGACCGAGGCCGATCCCGACCGGTCACCGCAGATTCCGTTCGCCAGCCTCTCGGCGCCGCTGGCAGTGCCCGCTGGCGAGGAAGGCACGCGGGCGCTCGAACTGCTGGAAGACAAACTGCGGCATGACCCGCGGTGCGAGGCCACCGGCTTCGACCGTTCCGCCTGGGTGTCGCGGAATGCGGTTCCTCCCCGATCGGTTTGGCGGATCTACGAGGCCGCCGTCGGCGACGCACTGCCCAGGCTGCTCGCGAGCCTGCTGCTCTTCGGCCGCCAGACCGACAAGGAGCCGGAGGCCGTGCTGCAGGGATTCGCCCCCGACGTCGCGGCGGCGCAACCCGTGGTGGAAGGGCTCGTCGGCTGCAGGTTCACGAAGGCCGCCGACGTGCCCGGCATGCCGGTGATCCCACCCACGCAATGGCTGTTGGGCGGCCAGTTCCGGCTGCCGGTGCCGACCACGCCGCCGACACCGCCGGCTGCGGGCGAACTTTCGACGTTCGATCTGCTCGTGCAGAAGCAGGCGACGGCCGTTCGCGACCGGTTCGTCGAGGCCTGGCCCGACACGCCGCTCCCCGAACTCCTCGGCAAGTCGCCGCGACAGGCGGTCGCCGAGCCGGAAGGACGGCGGCGGGTGGAGGCGTTGCTCACCGAGGGGGAGGCGACGGCCCGGCGGCAGGATCTCGCCTCCGGCTGGACGCTCGTGCGGGAGCGGCTCGGCCTGCCCGCGCCCACCGCGATCTCCGCGGATCAGCCGCTGGAAGACGTGGCGCCGCTGCGGTGGCACCGCCTCGACATGGCGAAGCTGCCGCTGGAGCAGCTTCGTGGGCTCGTGGTCCTCGCGATGGACGCGGGGTTCGATCGGGCCACCGAACGGGCGGCCGAGGCACTCGCGTCGCGCAGCGATGCCACGCCGGAAGACCGGTGGGAGGCGCTCGGCGCGCTGGAGGAGCGGGCGAGCACGAGCGTCCGCAAGCTCGAACTCATCGCGGAGCTTCGCGGGCTCGCGAAGCAACTCAAGGCGAGCGAGGGAATGCTCGACGTCGCCGAATTGCGGGTGCGGCTGCAGCGGGGTGATCAGACCGAGATCGTGCGGCTGCTCGACCGCCTGCGGCGGGATCACTCCCGCGATCACCGCGTGCTGCAGGCACTCGCCCAGGTGCTCGCCGAGGCGGGCATCGATCTCTCCGCCCTCGCCGGCCAGCCCGGCGCGGGCATGCCGGCCGGGATGCCCGGCGGCGCTGCGACTGCGGCCGCTCCCGAGGCCGGCAAGCTCTGGACGCCCGGCGGCGAACAGGCAGGCCCCAGCGGCGAGAAGAAGGTCATCTGGACCCCGTAGGCCCGTCACTCCGTGACGGGCAGCCCGTTGCGGAGCAACGGGGCACTCGCGACGAACCCTTCGAGGGCGGCCCGTACGAGTTCGACGGCGTGCACCCGCACGATCTGCACGCCCGCGGCGGCCAGGCTGCAGGCCGCACCGGCCGTGGCCGCGTCGCGTTCGGCCTCGGTGGCGGGGCGTCCAAGCGAGCGTTCGAGCGTCTTGCCGAGGAACCCCTTCCGCGAATGCCCCACGAGGATCGGCGTGCCGAGATCGAGAAACCGCCCCGCATTTGCCATCAGTTCGAGGTTGTGGGCGTGGGTCTTTCCGAAGCCGATGCCCGGATCGAGGCAGATGCGGGCGAGTGGAATGCCGGCGGCCAGGAGCGCATCGCGACGCTCGGCCAGATAGGCATGGATCTCCGCGACGACGTCTTCGTACCGCGGATCGATCTGCATCGTCTGCGGCGTGCCCTGCATGTGCATCGCACAGATGCCGGCGGCCGACTCCACGGCCAACGGCAGCATCTCCGGATCACCCGTAAGCCCCGTCACGTCGTTGATGATCTCGGCACCCGCCTCGATGGCCCGGGCCGCGACCGTCGCCTTCGACGTGTCGATCGATACGGGCACGCCCGCCTCGGCCGCGAGCCGCCGCACCACCTCGCCGACACGGAGCCACTCCTCCTCGGCCCTAACGGCGTTCGAAAACGGCCGGGTGCTCTCCCCCCCGACGTCGAGCAAATCGGCTCCTGCCGCCACGAGTCGGAGCCCATGCGAGATGGCCGCCTCGACACCCGCATGCCGTCCGCCGTCTGAAAAGCTGTCGGGCGTGACGTTCACGATCCCCATCACGAGCGGCCGTCGCAACCGCCCATCACGCCGCGGCAACTCGAGCCGCCGCGCTCGCAACTGCCAGTGCGTGGGAAGGGCATGCGCATTCATACACCGATCCTACATCGATTCACCTTGAGTCACCGCATCGCGTTACGCACCCTGTAGCCGCAGCGTGGCACTCTGCCGAATCCGGCCCGCCACCACACTCGGCCACCGCAGGGCCGATTGGCCTTCCACTGTGTGCAGACTACCAGTCTGCACCTACAGGACGAGCGAGCCGGATCGCCGCTCACCCCGCCGGAAGGCGAGGGTGTCGGCGACTGCTCGAGGAGCTTTGGACCGAGTCTTCGAGGTCCCGCGACGAGACAGTTGCCGCTCCCTCGCCGGCCCACCTCCCGCGGCCGCGATCCAGGCTCACGGCCGCGCGCCCGTCCGCTACCATGGCTCTTCCATCAGCCCGACGATCTGCTGGGCCATCTTCACGATGGCCTCCTGCTGCGTGCTCACGACCGAGCGGCCGTATTCGGGCACGAGGGCCGCCGCCTGCCCGACGTCCACGGTGGCCGCCGGCAGTGGCACCTCGCCGGAGGCGATCACGGTGCCGCCACGATCAGCCCAGGTGACCAGCGCCTGGTAGTTCATCTCCACCATTCGCGACTGGTCGGTCGGGCTCTCCACCACCATTCGCTTCGTGTCGGCGACGATTCGGCCGGTGAGCACGCTGTCGGCGCCCCCCTCCGATCCCACGACCTTGAACGGCGTCCGCTTCTCGATCTCCTTGCATACGGCCTCGGTGAGCCGCTCGCCGATGTCCACCGCCGGCGTCGTCCGGAAGCTGTCGCACTGGAAGACGGGGACGTAGACCGTCCGCACGTTCGGCGCGTAGAGCGTGTTGTTGCCGAACCGGTAGTTGGCACAGCCGGCCACGATGCAGGCGAGGCCGGCGAGGAGAACCCGTCGGCGCGGGAGTGCGTGCGAGGTCATCGCCGGATCACTCCCGGGTTCAGTAGACGGGGGACGACGCGCCGGAGTTGTCGCCACGGGCGATCGCCGTTTCAGCCTCGGCCATCGCGTCGAGCTCCGCCTCCTTGAGGGAGTCGGGGTTCAGCACGCGGGTCAGCATCGGAAACGGATCGTCGGAGACGTCGTTCAGGTCCTTGATGCCGTCGTACTTTTCCCGGGCCTTGGCCGCGAGCATCGTCTTGGGATAGTCGCGGGCCACGAGGGCGTAATAGATGCGGGCGGAATTGTAGTGCTTGCCCTTCGCGTAGAACTCGGCCCGGTTGAAGTGTCGCTGCGCCTGCTGGGCGGCGATCTGGCCCCGCGTCTCCTCGAGGCGAGACTCGTCCTCGCGGGAGAGCTGGTCCGGGAACTGCACGAGCGTCTGGTCGGCGAGCACCTCGGCCTCCTCGAGGATGCCCCCTTCGTAGGCCGGTCCCTGATAGGCGCGAAGCTTGGCCTGCAGGCCGAGCATGTGGGCCTGGAGGAGGAAGTCGCTGTCGGGATACTCGCTCCGCAGCAGGCCGTAGAAGTAGTCGGCGTCGAGCCACTGCCGGTCGAGGAAGTGGGCATTGGCCTGGGCCATGATGCTGTCGTCGGCCAGCGGGCCGCGGGGGTCGTTGATCCGCACGTGGTCGTAGGCCTTGAGGGCCCGGCCCTGGGTGTCGAAGAGCGGCCGGCTGCGGTCGAAGAGGTTCGGCACGATCACCGGCAGCGGGCTCTTCTGATCGACCGCGATCCAATACTGGGCGATCACAAACTGCCGCTGGGCGATCCGATCGAGGTAGCGGGTGTTGGCGTACTTCTTCACGAGTTCGTCGAAGCAGTCCTCGGCCTTCGGATACTGATCGGTGAAGAACAGGCACTCGGCCAGCTGCCACATGGCGTCCTCCTCGATCACCGAGTCGGGCCAGCGGTCGATCGCCTTCTTGTACTTCGGGATCGCCTCCTTGTATTTCCCCTCGCGAAACAGGGTGTCGGCCTCGGCCAGTGCCGCGCGGGCGACCGGCTCGTTGGGGCCGCGGCCGACCATCTTCTTCCACCGCTTCTTGACGTTCTCGCCCTTGAAATAGTCCCAGCCGAGTTCGCCCTCCGGAGCGGCGGACTCCGACGAGATCACCGTCGACTCGTCGTCGGCATCGGCCAGCGGCGCGTCCTTCGCCCACGGCCAGGTGGGCGTTTTGAAGGTTGCGCAGCCCGGCACCGCGACGGCGCAGGCCACGATCACCAGTGGCATGAGCCGGTTCGACCGCACGGGGAATGTCCTGATGATGCTGGGCATGCGGCTCACGAGGCAGGACGGCGGGATGGATTGACGCGGGTTGGCCGACGGGCCGCCTGAAACGGCAGCCAGCGGGCGGCCGCCAGCGGCCGCTCGAGCGTGTGGGCGAGGTAGGAATTCATCACGGCTCGCACCTCCCCGGCCACGGCCGGATCCAGGACCGCGTCGGCGACCCGCAGACGGGGGCCACCGCACGCGCGGAGGGCGGCCAGGGCCGCCTGCGAGACGGAGATGACCGTGCGACGGCCGGCGCGACAACGGCTGCAGAGCGTGCCGCCGTCGAGCATGCCGAAGGCGATCCGACCGGTCCGGGGCAGGTCAGCATGGCAGGCGGCACAGGCGGACACGGCCGGTCCGAGGCCCGTGAGCCGCAGGAACGCCAGTTCCATCCACAGCACGCGGGCCGCGACCACGGCGTTGGGCTCGGCCGAGGCCGAGAGCGATCGCAGCGTCGCATGTGCCGCGTCGAAGAGTTCCGGCTGGGGGTCGGCATCGGCGGTGAGGGCCTCGAGCAGTTCGGCAAGGTGCATGCCACCGGCGAGCGCCGCGAGGCTCGTGCCCACGCGGAATCTGTGCTCGAGGCACGCCTCGGTCAGAAGATCGAGGCCGCCGGAGGTTTTGCGGAGGAGCAGTACCTGACAGATCGAAAGCAGGTCAAGGCCGCCATCGAAGCTGCTCTTGGGCCGCCATGCGCCCTTGGCCAAAGCCCGCACCTTGCCGAACTCGCGGCAATAGAGGCCGACCACACTGCTTGTCTCGCCGAACGGCACGGCGCGGATCACGATCGCGCGGGACTTTTCAGCGGCCATCGCGCGATCCACCCACCGTCTGCTCGACGTCGCCGCCGAGCCTCTCCACCCGGACGAGATCGATGCGGCGGCGGGTCGCGGCCAGCACCTCCAGCCGCACGCCGTGCGATTCGATCGCCTCCCCGGCCTGCGGGATGCGGCCGAACTCGTGGAACACGAATCCGCCGATCGTCTCGAAATCCTCCTCCTCCGGTAGCGCGACCCCGAGCCGCTCGTTCACGACGCCGATCCGCACGTGGGCCAACGCCTCGCAGGCCGTGGCCGACAGCATCCGGATGCCGTCGGTAAACGCCTCGTCGTGCTCATCGGCGATCTCGCCCACGATCTCCTCGAGGGCATCCTCGATCGTGATGATGCCCGACACGCCGCCGAACTCATCGGTGACGACGGCCATGTGGGTGTTGCCCCGCTGAAACTCGCGGAGCAGCGTCTGCACGCTCATCGCTTCCGGCACGAACCACGGCGGCCGCAGCAGTGGCCGGAGGGCGGGCGGCTCGACGCCGGCCGTGTCACCGGCGGCGATGCGGCGAAGAAGATCGCGGGTATGCAGGATGCCGACCACGTCGTCGGGCGAGCGTTCCCAAACGGGCAGCCGCGTATGACCACTGTCGGCCGCAAGCCGCACGGCCTGCTCCCACGGCATGGCGATCGAAAGCGAGATCACGGCCGTCCGCGGCGTCATGATCGTGGCCACCCGCACCTCGTCGAGACCGATCACGCCCCGGATCATGTCACGGGCCGCCCCCTCCAGCCGCCCCTCGCGATGCGCCTCGTCCACCACGAGCCGCAGCTCGTCGCCCGGCCGCGTTGGCTCGGCCGCCTTGCGGCCAATGAGCCCGCCCAGCACGGTCGCGAAGCGGCCAAGTTGACGGACCACGGGCGCGATCACGGCCACGACGGGCCGCCAGATCTCCCACGTCGCCACCACGATCCACGGGCCGGCGAACCGCACGAGCAGGATCGGCACCACGACGAGCAGGACCCAGACCAGCCCGATCCAGCCGGCGACCGCGGAGAGATCCAACGCGAGCGGTCGTGCTGATCCGAGCGGGCCGCGGAAGGCCAGGAGCGTGGCGGCCACCGAGGCGCCCACCACGATCGAGGCCGCGATGAAGGCGATCGTCTCGCTCGCCGCCACGATCTGATCATAGCGCTCGGGCTTTCGTCGCCGCTGGCACAGATCCTGGATGATCTGCCGCTGCGCACCGCGAACTGCCCGCGCCTGCACGGCGGCGAGACTCGCCACGGCGAGGAGCAGCATGGCCGATTCGAAACCGACGGAGTCGAGGGGGCTCATCGACCTGCCTGTCGCGGACGTGCGCGGGGCGGGCGAGGCAGCCCCGCAGCCGCCATCACCACCCGCTCACGGGCCCGCATCGCCCGGCGGGCGTCAGGGACGAGATCATCGTACCCCGCCAGGTGCAGGAGCCCGTGCACGACGTAATACGCCACCTCGTACCGGGGCGCCCAGCCGAGTTCCCGGGCCATCCGGCACGCCGTCTCGGTGCTCACGGCGATATCCCCGTGCAGCCCGTCCGCTGGTCCGCCCGCGGCCAGGTCGAACGTGATCACGTCCGTCGGCCCCGGGATGCCCAGCCACTCCTCGTGCAGCCGCGCCATCCGCCGGTCGCCCACGAGCAGGATCGAGATCTCGGCACGCTCGACCCCCTCGCGAGCCAGCGCCCGCCGCACCACCCGCTCGAGCCACGCCGCCCCGACCCGCACGGCCCGCTGCTTGTCGAGAATGTCGATCTGAATGCCGTCAACAGGTTTCATTGCACACTCATCCCAGTACTCACGGTTTCTTTCGGGCACACACGAGAGTAAGGAGGGGTTGCCCACGCCCTGAGAGCCGGCGTGTGCTGACAAGCGCAGCCAGGATGGCGAAGCGCAGTCAGCATCGAGTGAGCGAAGGGCAGGATGCCCGCAGCGAACGTCCGGCGACAGGGCGCGGGCAACTCCGACGCGCGCGACGAGGTCATCATGCCGTCCGCTGATCGGGATACTTCACGCGGCCGTGATAGACCGCCGTGAGGCTCTTCACGAGGCTCTGCTCCACGACGCCCAGCTCCTCGAGCGTGAGCCCGCAATCGTCGAATTGGCCGTCGAGCAGCCGCTTCATCGCGAGCTCGTGCACAAGGCTCGCAATCCGCGCCGGCGTCGGCTCGGTGAGCGTGCGGCTCGCGCTCTCGACCGCGTCGGAGAGCATGAGCACTGCCGATTCACGAGTGCTCGGCTTCGGCCCGGGATAGCGATAGGTCTGCTCGTCCACCTCGCCGCCGTTGGGATCGGTCTGCGAACGCTCCGTGGCCCGCCGGAAGAAATACTCGACGAGCGTCGTGCCATGGTGCTCCGCGATCAGGTCGACGAGCGGGGCGGGGAGGTTGTACTGCCTCGCGAGCTCCACGCCCTCCTTCACATGGGCGACGATGATCAGCGTGCTCATCGCAGGCACGAGCGCATCGTGGCGATTCTCGCGCCCCTGATTCTCGACGAAGTAGGCCGGCTTGAGCATCTTGCCGACGTCGTGAAAGTAGGCCCCCACCCGCACGAGCAGCCCCCGAGCGCCGATCGCCTCGGCCGCCGCCTCCGCGAGGCTGGCCACGTTGATCGAATGGTTGTAGGTGCCGGGCGCCCGTCGCACGAGCTCCTGCAGCAGCGGATGGGCGGCATCGCCGACTTCCAGCAGGCTCAAGTCGGTGAGCACGCCGAACGACCGCTCGATGAAGGGCAGCAGGCCCGTCATCAGGAAGCCCGCGAGCAGCGTCCACACGCCCGTGCGGCCGGCCGCGTAGAGCAGCTGCCAATCGAGCGGCCGCTCTTCCAGCAGACTCGCCCCAAGTTGCGTGAGGGCGGCGACGGCGCCGGCCCAGAGGCCGACGTAGATCAGCTTGCTGCGGCTGCGAATCCGCCCCGTCCAGAAGATCATCGCCGCCGCGGCCGCCGTGAGCGTCACGTAGGATGCGAGGCCGTGGCCAAGCCCCACCACGACCACGAGCGCGGCCTGGGCGGTGAGCAGGAGGGCCACGTCCTGGTCGAAGGCCAACGCGACGGTCATCGCGAAGATCAGGAGCGGTACCACCTCGGCCTGCCACGACTCGCCGGCGGAGAGCAGCGCAAGCACGATCGTGACGACCGAGAGGCCCAGCAGGGCGATCACGTTGCCGACGTCGTCGAGCAGTTCGCGATGATGGCGATGAATGTAGAAGCCCGAGAGGGCGAACATCGCGACGAAGAGACCGAGCAGCGCGAGCGTGCGGGCCACCCGCTGCCGGGTGTCCTGCTGCCGCACGAAGGCATCGTGCTCCCGTCGCAACAGCCCCACGGCCTCGGCGGCCATCGGCACGCCCGCTTCGGCGAGCACGTCGCCGGCCGCGTACCGCACGAACTGCTGCGGGGTCTTGGCGATCGCCTCCTTCTTGGCACGGTCGGTCGCCTCCCGATCGAGCTCCAGCGAGCCCGCGAGCCGTGATTCGATCCAGGTGAAGATCCGGTCGGCGAAGGGGCCTTCGTCGAGCTCCTCGCGAATCCGCGACTTGAGCCGGGCCTTGGCCTCGCCGAGCAGCACGTGGGCCACCTGCACCCGTGTCGCCTCGGCCGTGTTGCCAAGCGGATGAACGTCGATTTCGGTCTGGCTGCCTTCGTCGATGCCGTGCTGGATCTTCTCCAACACACCTTGGTTCTCGACGTCGGCAAAGGCATTGTCGATCGCCTTCTCGAACTCGATCAGCCGTTCCTTCGTGTCGATCTTGCCGCGGAATCGCTGGAACGCCTGTTCGGCCTCGGCCACCGACCGATCCGGCGCCGGCCCATCGCCGGCTGCGGGCTTTGCGTCCGTCGGTTCGACGCCGGCCGGTTCCGGGGCGGCGGTTTCAGCGGCCGCGGGTTCAGTGGCGGCCGCGGGCGGCCCATCCTCCGACGGAGGATCAGGCGCCACCGGTGGCTCCGCCTTGGCCTTCGCCGCTTCGGCGGCGACGGCGAGATCGATGGCCGCCGCCGCTTCCGGAGCGAACTCGAGCCAGGCCTCCTTCGACACCCTGCCGAGGCTCTCCGCGGCCGCGATCTCCGCCACGCGATTCTTGAGGCCGTCGCGGAGCCGCACGATGGGCGATTTGTCTTGGGCGTACACGATCCGCACCCGGGCGGCGGCACGCTGCTGGGCCTCGCGGGTGCCCTCGGCGTCGGGCCGCTCGAACGGCACCCGTGCCACGACGCCGCGTGGCGGCACCGATCCGACCTGGAAGGGGAACGGCTCCTCCCAGCCGTGGAGCAGCACGAGCAGCACGGCTGCCGAGCCCAGGCAGAGCCCGAGCCGCAGGAGCACGTCGCCTCGCGAGGCGTTCTCCAGAAGCATGCCGAAAAAGCCCGGCGGCGCGTCGACGGCGGCCCCGCGGCGGCGGCGGCGAAACGGTGATGGCGATGGCAACTGCATCAGGGGCTCACCCGTCGTAGGCGTCGACGATCCGCTGGACGAGCGGATGCCGCACGATGTCGGCGCCACCGAGCTGCACGCGAACACAGCCCGGTACGCGTTCCAACCGGCGGGCGGCGTCGACGAGGCCGCTCGTGCGATCCGGTGGCAGGTCGATCTGCGTGGTGTCGCCCGAGATCACCATCTTCGAGCCGTGGCCGAGCCGCGTGAGGAACATCTTCATCTGCGACACGGTCGTATTCTGCGCCTCGTCGAGGATGATGAACGCATTGTTGAGCGTGCGGCCGCGCATGTAGGCCAGTGGAATCATCTCCACGATGTCCTGCTCGGTGAGCCGCTTGAGCGCCTCGAAATCCATCATCTCGCGGAGCGCGTCCATGAGCGGCCGCAGGTAGGGATTGATCTTGGCCTGGAGGTCGCCCGGCAGATAGCCTAGGCTCTCGCCCGCCTCGACCGCCGGACGCACGAGCACGATCTTTCGCACCCGCTCCGCGCGGAGATACGACACGGCCATCGCCACGGCGAGGAACGTCTTGCCGCAGCCGGCGGGGCCGGTGCAGAGCACCACGTCGTGATCGCGGATCGCCTGCACGTAGGCAGCCTGCCCGGCCGACCGCGGCACGAGCTGCTTACCGGGCTGCTGGATCTCGATCGGGGTGTGCCGTTCGGCGGGTTTCTCGCCGGTCGCCACCGACAACAGCCGGCCCAGTTGGTCCGGGTCGACACTCCCCTCGTCACGGGCCATCCGATCCAGGGCCTCGAAAATCTCGGCGGCCCGAGCGACGGCCGACTCTTCCCCCTCGATCTGGATGGAGTCGTCGCGGGCCGACACGCCGACGTTGAGCGCGGCGCGAATGCGGCGAAGATGCTGATCACGCGGACCGAACACGGCCACGAGCCGTTTCGAGTCAACCACCGCAATTGTCGTACGCGTCATCGATTCCCGGGGCGACTGGAGTCGCCGCCGGTCGTCAGGGGCGGGTGCAACCACTCCCTCACTATACCCCGCCGAACCAGCCCCGGTTTTCGGGCCGAAAACGCCGGGGTTCTTGGCTTTCGACCGCCTGTGGAGCCGGCTCGGGGGCGGTACAAGTCTCGTCGCGGTGGACCTCGAAGACTCGGTCCAAATGCTCCTCGAGCTTGCACCGACCCCCTCGCCTCCCTGCCCCGGTGTTCTTTCAGACCATAAAACGGCATCGGGAGGGGCTGCCTCTGCCGGGTCGCCGGCGTTGGCGGCAAGCGAAGGCAGGATGCCGAGAGCGCAGCCGCCATCGAGCGAGCGGAGGGCAGGCGGGCACCGATCCGCTTTAGCGGATTGGTCGTACGTAGCGAGCGTCCGGCGAGACGGCAGAGGCAGCCCCGACCTGCGTGAGGGCCGCGACCTATAAGACCCAGAGGAGCCAGGCGACGGGGGCGGCGAAGGAGAGGGAGTCGATCAGGTCGAGCACGCCCCCGAGACCGCCGAGCACCCGGCCGGAATCCTTGGCGCCGAGCTCCCGCTTCACGAGCGACTCGGACAGGTCACCCAGCATGCCCGCCACGCCGACCGCGAGGCCGAACACAGGCCAGCCGCCCCAGGGCCGAGCCTGCGTGACGAAGCCGGCCCGCTCGAACACGAGCCAGGCCGCCAGCAGCGAGCCGGCGAGCGAACCGACGGCCCCTTCCCAGGTTTTGCCCGGACTGAGCACCGGTGCCAGCTTCGTGCGGCCCACGAGTGAGCCGACCATGTAGGCGAGGGTGTCGCCCGCCTTGACCACCACGATCAGGCTCACGAGCGGCAGCACACCGAGATGACCGGGGCCGCGCTGCTCGGGCCCGAGGTTCTCGACGCAGAGCAGCCTCAACGCCACCATGAAGGCGAGCGGCAGGCCGACGGCCAAGGCGGTGAAGATGCCGGCGGTGACGCGGTCGAGCGCTCCGCCGCCGGCACGATAGCCGGGAATCTCGGCGGCCATCACGAGGCCGCAGGCGGCGGCACAGGCCAAGGCGGTCCAGCCGAGCGTGCCCAGGGGCGCGAGCGTGGCCGTGGCGGCGAACGCCGCCCCGCCGGCCGCCGCAGAGAGCACGATCGTCACGGCGGCCATCATCACAACACCCGTCCGGAGGCGCACACCGCGTGCGGCGAACAGGCCCGCGCACTCGCTCGTGGCCCGCAGGGCCACGAGGACGGCCAGCGGCAACAGCCACCATACGGGCTGCGCGCCGCCGAGACCGACGGCGTCGGCCCAGGTGAGGGCCACGATCATCACCACGGCGATCGCCGACACGACGGCGCGGGAGGCGAACGAACTGCGGGCGGCGGGTAAAACGGGGGTCGTCACGAGATCGAAAGCCCTCCGAACCGGCGTTCGCGGCCGGCGAAGGCCGCGAGGGCCCCGTCGAGGTGGCTCTCCATGAAGTCGGGCCAGGCGACGTCTGTCACCCAGAGTTCGGCGTAGCTGATCTGCCAGAGCAGAAAGTTGCTGATCCGCATCTCGCCGGCCGTGCGGATGAGCAGGTCGGGGTCGGGCATGCCGGCCGTATCGAGCCGGCTGGCGAACAGCTCCTCGTCGATCGCCTCCGGTGCGAGGCTGCCGGCTTGCACCTCGACGGCCAGTTTCCGCGCCGCCTCGGCGATCTCGCCCCGCGCGCCGTAGTTGATCGCGAGGCAGAGCCGCATGCCGGTGTTGGTCGCGCACATCGCCACCGTCGTGTCGAGCGCCTCGAGCGTGGCCGCGGGCAGCCCGTTGCGGCGGCCGATCGTCGCCAGCCTGATCCCCTCGCGCATGAGCAGCGATCGCTCCTCGATCATGTATTGCTCGAGGAGATGCATCAGGAACGACAGTTCGGTGGCGGGCCGCCGCCAGTTCTCGCTCGACAGGCAATAGAGCGTGAGTTGCTCGATCCCGAGGCGGGCGCAGTGCTCGGTGATCCGCCGCACCGAGGCCACGCCTTGCCGGTGACCTTCGATCCGCGGCAGTCCGCGGGCCTGCGCCCAGCGGCCGTTGCCGTCCATGATGATGGCGACGTGTCGCGGCAGGCGGTCGTCACCCGCGGGCCGGGCCGTGTCGCCGCCGGACGCCTGCGTGGTCACGCAGGAGCCGGGGTGCGGGGCTGGGGGCGTGGCCATGGGCGTGAGTCTCGCGCGGCGGTCTCGCAGAAAATGGTCTGGTCGCGGTCGGGTCCGACCGACACGAACGACACCGGCCGGCCGAGCAGTTCGCCGATTCGCTCGACATACCGGCGGGCTGCGGCGGGCAGTGCCGCATACGACCGCACGGCCGTCAGTTCCTCGGTCCAGCCGGGGAGTGTTTCGTAGACCGGCACGGCCTTCCGCAGGTCGTCGATCTGGCCGGGGAACTGCGTCGTCCGCACGCCGTCGATCTCGTAGGCCGAGCAGATCCGGAGTTCGTCGAACCCGGCGAGCACGTCGAGCAGCATCACGGCGATCTCGTCCACGCCGGAGAGCCGCGCCGTGTAGCGGGCCGCGACGGCGTCGAACCAGCCGCACCGCCGCGGCCGCCGGGTCACGGTGCCGTATTCGTTGCCGCGGTCGCGGATCCTCTGGCCGATGGCGTTGTCCTGCTCCGTCGGCAGAGGTCCTCCCCCCACCCGCGTCGAGTAGGCCTTCACGACGCCGATCACGCGATCGACCCAGCGGCCCGGCACGCCCGAGCCGCTGGCGACGCCGAGGCCGGAGGAGTTGGAACTCGTCACGTAGGGGAACGTGCCGTGATCGATGTCGAGCAGCGCGCCCTGCGCGCCCTCGAAGAGCACGGGCTTGCCCGCCTCCACGGCATCGAGCAGAAACGCCGTCGTGTCACAGACGAACGGCCGGAGCCGCTCCGCATACTGCACGTACGTCGCGTGGATCGCGGCCGGGTCGAGCGGGGCCGGTGCGGCCCCGCTCCCCTGCCAGGCGGTGAGGAGCCGGTTCTTCAAGCCCGCGATGTGGACGATCTTGTCCCGCAGGTCGGCGCGATACAGGTCGCCAAGCCGGATGGCCAGCGCCCGGCCCACCTTGTCGCGGTAGCAGGGGCCGATGCCCCGGCCCGTGGTGCCGATGGCCTCGCCCCCCGATACGCTGCCGTCGAGGATGCGATCCTCGGCAACGTGCCACGGGAAGACGACATGGGCCCGGTCACTGATCTGCAGTTTGCCTTCGATCTGCACGCCGCGCGACTCGAGGCCGTCGATTTCAGCGATCACGCTGGCCGGGTCGAGGACCACGCCGCCGGTCACCACGCAGGCCACGCCGTCGCGGAGGATGCCGCTGGGGATGAGCGAGAGCTTCCACTTCTGGCCGCCGGAGACGACCGTGTGCCCCGCGTTGGCTCCGCCGGCATAGCGGACGACGATTTCGTGGTCGGCCGTGAGGATGTCGACGAGCTTGCCCTTGGCCTCGTCGCCCCACTGCAGACCGATGACGCATGTGCCGGGCACGGAAGAAGATCCTCACGGAGCCTGTGGTGTCGCGGAGGCTGCAAACGTGAGACCTCCCCACAGAGTCTAAAACCGCCGGAAACCCGGTCAAGAAGAATCAGCCGGCCGCGGGCCTGCGGCGCCGCCACGCGATCGCAGCCACCCCCAGACCGCAGCACACGGGGAAGAGCCGGCCCACCCGGCTGGCGAGCGTGCGGCCTTCCACGAGCGGCGCCTGCGCGGCCAGCACGCCGTGGACATGCAGCGGCAGCGACGCGGTGATCGTGCCGGTCGGCGCGATCACGCAGGTCTCGCCGGTGGCGGCGCACCTCAGCAGGCAGCGACGGGTCTCGACCGCGCGGAGCCGGGCCAGCATCCGATGCTGCTCCAGCGTGAGCGGCGCGGTGAACGCCGAGCCATTGATCAGCGACACGAGCACGTTCGCCCCGTTGGCCACCAGCGACCGGGCCGCCTCCGGGATCATGTCTTCGTAGCACATCATCACGCCGACTCGCGCGGCGCCACAGGCGAGCACCTCTGCCTCGGCACCCGCGGTAAACTCTTCCTGCATCGGGAAGTAGCGTTTGATGTCGGGATAGACATCCTCGCCCGGCACGTACTCGCCAAACGGCATCAGATGCCGCTTGTGATACCGGCCCGTGATCGTCTGGCTGCGATCGACGAGGATCGCCGACTGATAGAGTTCCCGCGGCTTCTCCGGATGGCCGCGGTAGGTCTTGCCGCCGAAGAGCAGTGGTCCGGAACGATCGTCGAGCGGCCGCATGCCGGCGCGCGGCGGCCGCGAGTGTTCCAGCACGTGCTCCGGATCGGCGAGCGAGGTCAGTGAGTCGCCATAGCAGCCGCCGCTGCACTCAGGCCAGCAGACGAGGCCGGGCGCGTCCGAGGAGGCCGCGTGAGCCTGTCGCGTCAACTCGCGGAGCGTATCGATGCCCCCTTCCTCCTCGGGATTCGCCTGTACGAGCACCACGTCGATCGTCGGGGACGTCGCGGCGACCTGCGTCCAGCGAGCGAACGCCCAGCTTCCGTAGGCAAGGTTGGCTCCACAGACCGCCGCAGCGACCACCACGGCGCGCGGGAGCGGCTTCCGCCAGCCCGCATGCGCGAGCCACACGAGCAGGCCGGCGTGGGCATAGAGTACGAACGTGGAGAGCCCCGGACCGGCGAGATCGACCGACTGCACGAGGACCGGCCAGGCCCCCTGGGCATACCCCAGCCGCCACGGAAACACGGCCGGCGCGACCGCCTCGATCGCGACGGCCAGCAACCCGGCCGGCAGCCAGGCCCGCAGCGGATCGGGCTGCACCCGCGCGGCGAAGAGCAGCGGCGCCGCCAGCCGCACGGCGTCCCAAGCCACGATCGGCGTTGCGATCGCCACGCCCGTGGCCTGATCGGCGTCCATCGCGTAGGCAAGCGCTTCCGGCGTCCAGTGGAAGGCGATCGCGATCGCGGCCATCGCCCCGGCGAGCGCCCAGCATTCGCCCCACCAGCCGCGGATCCGCTCGATACACGCGAGTGGGATCGCCAGCCCGATCCACGCGGCCCAGACGAGCCGCTGGTCGAGCCACGGCGCCGCCATGAAGACGGCAGCCGTGGCCGCGACGAGCGGTGCCGCGAGCCCGTGTCGCACGGACTCGCGCCGGATCATTTCAGATTCATCCGCGGAATCGAGATTCCCAGGCCGCCGTTGTCACTGAACACTCCGGCGGTGGTCTTCGAGCCCGGAGCCAGGTTGTAGAACGCCTCGGCCTCCGGCTCGGGCAGCAAGCCGCCTTTCTCGACATCCCCGGCGAAGAACGCCACCAACGCGCCCTTTCCGCCCGGGACCAGGATCGTCTTCGACTTGCCTGGAGCGATGTAGACGCCGCCGTTTTGGTTGGCGAGCTTCACCGGCACCGGCGGCTGGAATCCCTGCGCCTGTTTCTCCCCGACGCCCACCACGTAGATGCCGTCGCCCTCCGTGTCGTTGAACACCTTGATCGATACCGTCCGTTTGACGCCTCTCACCCCCGAGGCGCCGGCCTGGGCCGGAGCCGCCATGAGCACAAGAGCTCCCATCGCCACCAGACCGATTGCAACCCGACGAATCATCGGAACCTCCACAGGAAAGACTGCTGTTCACACCCGACGCCATGCCTGAAGGCGACGAGCCTCCGGCGATTCGCGTTCCGGCGTTGCCGCTCGGGCCAGTCGCATCACTGCACGCTCCCGGCCGAAGCCCGGGCTTCGCCACCGTTGCGCGTGCAGATCGCGGCCAGCACGACCGGGTCCATGGACTCGCTGAGAAACACCACGCGGGCATCCGCAAACGCCGCCTGGGCGCCCCCCGGATGCAAACTGCGAATGTCGCTCGTCTCGGTGTTGATGAAGCCCGACGACTGCGGGCCGCAGTTGTGGACGGCCCAGCGTCCAGTGGGATCCTCGGGATCCGCATCCTCGCCAGGGGCCGGGCCGCGGTCGGTGGATTCCCCGACGAGCAGCGTCGCGCTCAGTCCGTCTGTGACATGCGCGGCCTGCACATGGCCGGTATCGCGATCCCGCGGCACGAGCACGCCGTTCGTCAGTCCCGCGGCGCCAAGAAACGGCACGCCGTCGACGCCGAGCATCCAGGCTCCTGAGATGCCTGCGTAGTCGGCCTTGCCGACATACGACAGCACGCCAGAAGGGCAGACATAGGCGGCAATCTTTTGCTTCGAAGCAACACGGTTGCCGGCCGGGTCGTTCCATTCCCGGGCATAGTCGATCCGGGCCGCGAGATCGGACTCCTCCAGGAACGGCAGAATCGACGACGTCCAGGCGTGGAGCGTGCCCATCGGCAGTTCGGGGGGCGCCGGCATTTGGTCGCAACCCGCCGGGAATCGCCTCCGGCCCGATTCGTAGGCGGAGGTCGCCAGCGCCGTCTGCCTCAGGTTGTTGCCGCAGGCCGTCTTGCGGGCGGATTCCCGCACCCGCTGCACGGCGGGCAGCAGCATCCCGATGAGCATGCCGATGATGGCGATGACAACCAGAAGCTCGACGAGGCTGAAACCACGACCGCCCGCCACCGGGAACGATCGCCGCACCGGTTTCCCGGGGGCAACGACACCGCTTCTCATCACGACCTCGACAAACCGGATGCTCGAGCCAGAAGCCGTCGGGTCGTGCATGCCCCTCCCACGCCCGCGTTCGTGTGCATTTGCATCCGTGGGCGTTGCCGATCACTCTTCGCAGGCTCCCTGCGGCGGTCAAACGTCGGGCAAAAACCCCGCGGTTCCGCCTCCCCCCTCTTGCAGACACCTTCGGGTCTGCGAGGCTGGCTCGATTCCTTTCCTCGATACCGACGACCACCCCCTCATGAAGCAGCACCCGGGCACCGTGCACCACGTGACTGCCGCCGACCGCGGGCAGACGCTCGCGGCGTTTCTGCGGCCCCGTCTCGACAACGCGAGCTGGTCACGGGTGCAGAAGCTGGTGCGGTCGCGACACGTGCTCATCCACGGCAACATCTGCACCGACGTTGCCCGGCGGCTGAAGGAGGGGGAGGTGGTGAAGGTGCTCGACGTGGCCGCCGCGCCGCTCCCGAAGGCCGACGACGTGCGGGTCGTGCATGTCGATGCCGACGTCGTCGTCGTGGACAAGCCGACGGGGCTCACGACCACACGGCATCACGAGGAGGCCTCGTGGCCGGCGAAGCGGCGACAGCTTCAGCCCACGCTCGAGGAGCTGGTGCCCGACGCGATCGGTCGCTTCCTGGCGTCGCGGGGCACCGATGGCCCGCGGCAGGCCAAGCGCACCCGCATCCCTCCGGTGAAGGCCGTGCATCGCATCGATCGCGAGACGAGCGGCCTCGTCGTCTTCGCCCGCAACGTGCCGGCGAGCCGCATACTCGCCGAACAGTTCCGGTTGCACACGACGCACCGCCGCTACCTCGCCCTCGTGGTGGGCCGCGTGGGCGCGGGCATGATCCGCTCACATCTGCTCCGCGACCGTGGCGACGGCCGGCGTGGCTCGACCGACTCCGACGACGGCAAGCTGGCGATCACGCACGTAGCACCGGTGGAGCACTTCGGCGACGCCTACACGCTCGTCGAATGCCGGCTCGAGACGGGCCGCACGCATCAGATCCGGATCCACATGGCCGAGACCGGTCATCCGGTCTGTGGCGAGCGGGTGTATTCCGCGCCGCGGAAGTTCGAGGTGAAAGATGAGTCGCGCGCCCCGCGGGTGATGCTCCACGCCGCCGAGCTCGGCTTCGTGCATCCGGTGAGCGGCGAGGAGTTGCGGTTCGAGAGCCCGCTGCCCGCTGACATCCGCAAAGTGCTCGCCGCATTGCGAAAGGCCTATCGAGCGTAGGCCCGTCACGGTAGCCCGGTCACGCCGTGACCGGAATACAAGTCACGGCGTGACTTGGCCACATTCACGGCAGCGCGACCGCTTCGCCGCCAGCCCGCGTCGCCGCGGCCTTCCACACGGCCGGATCGACGTCGTCGGCCACGAACCGCAGCGAGCCGTCGGCCATGGCCACGTTCACGCCTCCAGGGTGCCGGCTCCGTGCCGCCCGCCAGCCGTAGCCGGCGTACATCTTGGCGAGATCGGTCGTGCTCATCAGCGCGGAAAGGCAGTCGAGCGTCGGATCGTTGGGCTGGCGGGCATGGTTGTAGAGCGTGGTCCGATACTCGCCATTCGCCCAGGAGAATCCGCGGAGGTCGGTGAAGTTGTAGTAGAAGGGCCGGCTGCAGGCGGCGTCAGTGAGCGGTGCGACGAACACGAACCCGTAGCCGGTCGCGGCCGTGATACCGGCCGCGGTGCGGCCCGCCGTCGGCCCATCGCCGAGCAGGCTCTCGGAAAAGGCCACCGTCTTCGAGAGTCCATCGGCCACGTCCTTGAGCCGTGTTTGGGAGTTGATGCCGAAGAGCCCGTTCGTGTCGAACGGCGTGCCACCCCCCTCGCCGCTGCCTGTGCACCCGGCATAGTTCGTGGGGCCGAACAGGCTCGATACGGGCGTCATCCGGTCAGCCGGACAAAGAAAGAGCGGCACCGTCAGCTTCACGATCGGTTTGTTCTGTGGTGCGATCGCGTCGGGCGTGAGGCCGATGTAGAGCGGCACCGTGAGGTCGAGCCCTTTGAGCAGCTGTTCTTCTTCGTAGTAGGGCGCGAGATGCGCGAACAGTGACCAGCGGAAGAACTGATGCGGAAAGTCGGGCCGGGCCGCCCACTCCCTGGATTCGGCGCCGATCGGGAGCCGGCCGCGGGCCGCCTCATGATTGGCGGAGGCGAGGGCGATCTGCCGCAGGTTGTTCGTGCAGTTCGTGCGTCGGGCCGCCTCGCGGGCCGTCTGCACGGCCGGCAGCAGGACGGCGACGAGCGTGCCGATGATGGCGACGACGACGAGGAGTTCGACCAGCGTGACGCCGCGGCGCCGGCCGTTCATCGCTGGGCCACCCGCCGGCGGCGGAACAGCGCCGCCGCGGCAGCCAAGCCGATCCCCGCGGTGACGATCGTCGTGGGCTCGGGCACCGGCGCGACGACGAGCCCGCCGATCGTGCCCAGGCCGGAGTTGAACGTGCTGGAAAGGGCGCCGTCGGCGTCGAACCGATAGATCGCGCCCGCGCCTCCCGCGCTGCCCACGATCAGGCCGCCGTCGGAGAGCAGGGCCAGGGGCGACGCCCCGAACGGCACACTGGTCGAGCCGAACGGCGAAGTCGATTCGGTGAGCAGGTTCGTCTGCAGCACACCGCCGCTCATGATGCTCGACGTGTAGAGCGTGGTGCCCCGGATCCCGATGCCCGTCGGGCCGAGGAGCCCGGTCGACGTGCCACTAGCGATCACTTCGCCGACATACGCGCCCGCTGGGTCGAACTTCACGACGGGCCCGGAGGCGATTTGGGTCCCGAAGTTGTACGTCTGACTACTGACGTACAGCGAGCCGTCGGGCCCGAACGCGAGCCCCGGGCTGCTGGCGAGCGAGCCACCGGTGGTGTAATCGCTGACGGCGATCACGCCGCCGGTCGCATTGGCCACCTGGACGATCGCGCCGGTGTCGCCAAAAAACGGATTGCGACCGACGAGCAGGGAGGTCCCCTTGAATGCGAGGCTTCCGGGAAATACGTCGAATGCCGAAAACGTATGGACCGTCGAGAGGGAGTTGTTCGTCAGATTGAGCCGCCTGATCGAGGGCGCGATGGTCGAAAAATCACCGGCCTCGCCGATATAGAGGTTTCCGTCCGGCCCTAGCGCGAGGCCGGCGGCACCCACGATTGCACCCGATCCAGACAGCGTGACGACGGTCCCGGCGGGATCAGCCGAGCTGTAGCGAATGATTCGGCCGTCATTGTTGCTGACGGCGAACACCGTATCGCCTCGCGCGGTGGCGACGAGGGCGGCACAGGCGAGGGCGGCGGCGGCGAAGAGACTGGTGAGGGCGCGGTGCATGCAAGGCTCCGAAAGGCGCCGATCGAATCGCGCGGGGCGATGACCGACGGGACAGGGCTGGTGAACACGATGCAAAAAGAAGACGCGACACCGGCCACATGGGGCGGCGGGTCGCGTCGGCATCACGGAGACCGTCGGCGAAACACGCGACGGTCAGCAGTTCACGAGCAGATCCTTGCTGAAAACGAGGGAACCTTCAACGAACGAGTTGGAGTATAGGGCGTCGCAAACCCGCCCACAAGCGACCAAAAACCGGCGAATTGCCCGACTAGGATTCGAACCTAGACAAAGGGAACCAAAATCCCTTGTGCTACCGTTACACCATCGGGCAAGGGCGAACGAGGATCATCGTACAGCGGGTGATCGTCCGCTGGGAGAGGCTGCGCCTGCCCGCCGCCAGCCGCCGCGGGGCCCGTGAGGGGCTGCCCATGCCCCGGGAGCCGGCGTATGCCGCCGAGCGCAGGCAGGATGCCGGGAGCGAAGGCGGCATCGAGCGAGCGAAGAACAGGATGTTCGCAGCGAGCGTCCGGCGACGGGGCGTGGGCAGCCCCGAAATTCCACCACAGAAGGTAGGCCCTATGCCGGTGGCTCGGCCGACGGCTTCGCCAGCTTGTTGGTGACGGCGAATGACAGCTGCTCCAGCTCGATCGCGAGGTCCACGCCCACGTTCTGCACGTTGGGGGGTAACGCGAGCGTGACCGGGGCAAAGTTGACGATCCCCTCGACGCCCGCCGCCACGAGCCGATCGGCCGCCTCCTGGGCCCGCTCGGCAGGCACCACGAGCATGCCGAGGCGAATGCCCTTGGCCTTCACCGTGTTCGTCAGCTCGTCGATGTGCTGGATGCGAAGGCCCTGCACCACCTGGCCGACCTTCGCCGGATCGGCATCGAAGGCGGCGGCGATTGCGAAGTTCTGCCGGCCGAAGCCGCGGTAGCCGAGCAGGGCCTGGCCGAGGTTGCCCACGCCCACCATCGCCACGCTCCACGGATGATTGGTGCCGAGGATGTCGCGCATCGCGCGAATGAGTTCGTCGCAGCGGTAGCCCACGCCCGGATAGCCGAACTGGCCGAAGAAGCCGAGATCCTTCCGCACCTGGGCGTCGCTGAAGCCAAGCAGGTGCCCGAGCTGCCCCGACGAGATCGTGTGCTGACCCGAAGCCTCGAGCCGCTGCAACTCGCGGAGATAGAGGCTCAAGCGGCTGACGACGACCTTCGGCACCGTCGAATCCGACGGCAACTCGCCGGGTGACGCCGAGTGGGGCTGAAGTTCCGCCATGGCAAAGCCTGTGGATCGCACCGGGGGAAAGGCCGCCCGACTCTACCGACAGGGGAGGCGATCACCAAGAAAACCGGTCGCACGGTTCCGCCTGTGCCGGTTGTACCGCACCTGGGGCTCTGGAAAAACCCCGCGGGCTGCGTTGAGTAGTCAACCTGCGGGGGTTTTGTGGCCGATGTTTTCAGAGTGCGGGAATGGTCTGCCATCCCTGCGCGCTGCGTGTTCGTTCCCAGAAGTCGTTTCCATTTCCAGGAGCCCGCCCCGCTCGGGGCGGCAGTCATGAAAAGTACGTGGTTGTGTTGCCTGCTGGCAGTGGCCAGTTTCGTGGCGCCGGGCCCTCGGGCCGACGCCTCGTTCTGCGCCCTCGCCGGCCACAAGCACGGCGTGGTGAAGGTGACTCCGGTCAGCTTCACGCACGGCTGTGCGCGTGAACCGAGTTGTGAGGCGTTGGTCGAACCAAGCTGCGCCGCCCCGCGGACGCGGATGGTCAAGGACGTCGTGTACGAGAAGCAGGAGGTCACCTGCTACAAGACGGTCTGCGAGAAGGTCGTCGAGCAGAAGGAGATCGACTGCGTCCGGTACGAGACGGAGAAGTCGTTCAAAGAGGTCGAATACACCGTCTGCAAGCCGGTGTGGGAGACCCGAAGCCGCACGGTGAACTACACCGTGTGCAAGCCGGTGTGGGAGACCTGCACGAAGGAGATTCCCTACACGGTATGCAAGCCGGTCTACGAGACCCGCGAGGAGACCTACACGGTCTGCAAGCCGGTCTACGAGACCCGCACCAAGGAGATCCGCCACACGGTCTGCAAGCCCGTGTACGAGACCATCACGAAGGAGATCCCCTACACGGTGTGCAAGCCCGTCTACGAGACCCGCCAGCAGACCTACACCGTCTGCAAGCCGGTCTACGAGACCTGCACCAAGGAGATCCCCTACACGGTGTGCAAGCCCGTCTACGAGACCCGCCAACAGACCTACACCGTCTGCAAGCCGGTCTACGAGACGATGAGCCGTGAGATCCCCTACACGGTCTGCAAGCCGGTCTACGAGACGCGGCAGCGGACCTACACCGTCTGCAAGCCGGTGTACGAGACGATGACGAAGGAGATCCCCTACACGGTGTGCAAGCCGGTGTATGAGACCCGCGAGCAGGCCTACACCGTCTGCAAGCCGGTCTACGAGACCCGCACGAAGGAGATCCCCTACACCGTGTGCAAGCCGGTCTACGAGACCCGCGAGCAGACTTACACCGTCTGCAAGCCGGTCTACGAGACCTGCACCAAGGAGATCCCCTACACGGTCTGCAAGCCCGTGTATGAGACCCGCCAGGAGACCTACACGGTCTGCAAGCCGGTGAAGGAAGTCTGCACGAAGGAGATCCCCTACACCGTGTGCAAGCCGGTGTGGGAGACCCGCGAGCGGGACGTCTGCAAGACGGTCTGCAAGCCGGTGCACTACACGAAGACCGTGAAGGTGTGCAGCGGTCACTGGGAGACGGAGGAGTGCGAGGTTCCCGGTCCGGTGATCACGCGGTGCATCCGCGAGCCCGGCCACTGGGAATGCGACTGCTCCGGCAAGCGGTGCTACGTGCCGGGCAAGGTCTGCAAGGTGCAGGAGCAGTGCCCGCCGCGGAAGATCTGCAAGAAGGTGTGGGTGCCCACGGTCTGCGAGAAGCAGGTGAACTGCGTCCGCTACGAGCGTGAGACCGTCGTCGAGAAGCAGTGCTACAAGGTCTGCACGATGGTTCGCGAGCAGCGGGTGAAGACCTGCAGCTACACCGTGTGCCGGATGGTGCCGGAAGAGCGGGTTCGCACCTACCAGGTCTGCAAGATGGTGCCCGAGCAGCGGGTCCGGACGTGCAGCTACCAGGTGTGCAAGATGGTGCCCGAGCAGCGGGTCCGCACCTACCAGGTGTGCCGCATGGTGCCGGAGCAGCGGATTCGCACCTGCTCCTACCAGGTGTGCCGCATGGTCCCCGAGCAGCGGGTCCGGACCTACCAGGTGTGCAAGATGGTGCCGGAGCAGCGGGTTCGCACCTGCTCCTACCAGGTCTGCCGCATGGTGCCCGAGCAGCGGGTCTGCACCTACCAGGTGTGCCGCATGGTCCCCGAGCAGCGGGTCCGGACGTGCACCTACCAGGTGTGCAAGATGGTGCCCGAGCAGCGGGTCCGCACCTACCAGGTGTGCCGCATGGTGCCCGAGCAGCGGGTTCGCACCTGCTCCTACCAGGTGTGCAAGATGGTGCCGGAGCAGCGGGTCCGCACCTACCAGGTGTGCCGCATGGTGCCGGAGCAGCGGGTTCGCACCTGCTCCTACCAGGTGTGCAAGATGGTGCCGGAGGTCCGGGTGAAGACCTGCTCCTATCAGGTGTGCACGATGGTCCCCGAGCAGCGGGTGCGGACCTACCAGGTCTGCAAGATGGTGCCCGAGCAGCGGGTCCGCACGTGCACCTACAAGGTGTGCCGCATGGTCCGCGAGGAGCGGAGCCGTGAGGAGTGCTACAAGGTCTGCACGATGGTGAAGGAGACGTGCGTGAAGCAGGTGCCGGTGTGCATCACCCGGCCCGTTCACTACACGAAGACCGTCGAGGTCTGCCGGATGGTGCCGAAGCAGGTCGCCTACACGGTGACCCGCTGCGTGCCGAAGGTGGTCTACCGCGAGGTCCCCTGCTGCGAGTGATCGCAGCGAACCGGCTCCTGTGAGCCCCCGCCCCTACGCAAGGCGGGTGACGAATGACGACTGGGAACGAGGATGGCCCGGGCCGCAAGGCCCGGGCCATCTGTTTTTCCCGGGTCAGACTGGGGTTTCCCGAACCCGGGCGGTTTGGGATAAGCCCGATTCAACAGTTTTTCCTTTTTGGTGCGGGCCCCCATGACTCCCTGGCAGCCCAGTCTGGCGTTTCCGAACAGCCTCGGCGTCACCTGGCCGCTCGTGAGCCACGACTTCCCGGTCGCGGTCTGCTGGACCCACAAGGCCGCGAACACCACGATGCTGAAGTGGTTTCTATTTCAGCTCGGCCTGCTCGACCGGGCGCAGGCGGAATACCCCGACCAGATGCATCTCTTCTGGTATGCCCTCTCCTCCGCTCAACCCGACTATGCCGACCAGTGCTTCCGGGCCCTGGCCGGACCGGTGCGAAAACTGACGGTGAAGGTCGTCCGCGACCCCGCCCTGCGGGCGGTCAGCGGCTTCCTGCACTTCGTCCGCGACCCGACGCATGGGTTTCGCGAAACCTGGAGGGAGTTTCTCGCCTGGAAGTGGTCGCGAGGTCTCGGGGCGACCCCGACCGCGACGTTCGTCGATTTTCTGCAGTTCATCCTCGACGCCACCGCGGCAGGGACGCTGCACGATCCGCACCTGCAGCCGCAATGGAATGCGGCCCAGGATCCCTTCATCATCCAGCACCTTCCACTCGAGGATCTCGCCACGGGGCTTCATCAGCTCGAGCAGCTGTGCGGACTGAAGACCGCGCCGCTCGCGGCGCTGTCGAAGAGCCTCCATCACAGCCCTCTCGAGCGAGGCAGTCGCTGGCCGCGGGAAGCAGCACGGCTTCCGCTCGACACCGATCGCCTGGAGTCGCTCGGCACGCCGCGGTACGAAGCGCTGCTCGACGCGTCCACGCTCTCGCTCATCGGTCGGGCATACGCTGCCGACTATGCCGCGTATGCGGCGTTCTATCCCGTCCCGATCGGCGCCGCGGCCGCACCCGCAACGGTGGGATCCGTGCCGTTCACTCGGCGGGCCGCCGCCTGACTCCACTCCCTGCAAGCATGTCGCGTCCATGAAAATCGGCACTATCGTCGGCAACAGGCTGGCTCCAGTCCCCGTCGTCGGGCACTTCACGGAGTGCTATCGAAACGGTGCTCGCCAGCAGCGGATGCTGCGGAAGCAGGCGGCGATGTCGGTGGCGGAAGCATCACCACCGCCACACGAACCCCAGCCCCAGCCCACGGTCGAATCCGCCCCCCCGGAGGCAGTTGCCGACGTCGCCGCTCCTCCGCTGCCGGTGGCCGACTGGCTCGCAGCCCGCTGGCCGGCCGAACAGCCGCTGGGCTGCTTTCCAGCGGCCTCGCGCGGAGTCCGCGTTTCCGTCGTCACGGACGCCGTCGATGCCGCGAGCCTGTTCGGCGGCGTCGGAACCTCGCTCGTGCTGGCCGCCCTGCTCGCCAATCGCCTCGGAGCCGGCCTGCGGCTCGTGACCCGCACAGTCGCCCCGGACACCGGGGCCATCGGACGTGTCCTGGCGGCCAACGGCGTGTGTTTCGACGGACGACTCGAGGCGATTCACGTTCCCCACCGTGAAGGACATGGGCTCCCGCTCTGCGACGACGACTTCTTTCTCACGACGTCGTGGTGGACCACCCGCAGCCTACTCGCGACCGTGCACCGAGACCGCATCGCCTACCTGCTGCAGGAGGACGAGCGGATGTTCTATCCCTTCGGCGACGACCGGCTGCGCTGTGAGCGGACGTTGTCCGAGCCAGGGCTCCTCACGATCGTCAACTCCCGGCTGCTGTTCGACCACCTCGTCGCGGGCCCGGATCCGATCCCCGGCCTGGCCGACCGGGCCGACTGGTTCGAGCCCGCGTTTCCCGAGGCGGGGATTCGACCGGCCTCCCCGCGACGCTCCGGCAGGCGGCGGCTGTTTTTCTACGCCCGCCCCAACCACCTGCGGAACCTTTTTGCCTGCGGCATCGAAGCCCTTTCCAACGCGGTGGCCGCGGGCATCTTCCATCCCGACGAATGGGAGATTCATCTCGTCGGCAAGCACGTTCCCGATCTGCTCTTCCCCCGCGGCCTCCGGCCTCACCGGGTCGAGGGGCTCTCGTGGTCCGACTATCAGGCCTTCGTCCGCACGATGGATGCCGGCTTCGTGCTGATGGACACGCCCCATCCCTCCTACCCGCCGCTCGACCTGGCCGCCGCCGGAGCCGCCGTGCTCACCAACGCCCGCGGCGTGAAGCGCGATCTCTCCCGCTACTCGGCCAACATCGCCGTCGCGGAACTGACGCCGCCGGCCCTGCAGGCCGGCCTCGCCGCGCTCGCCCGAGCGGCGTGCGACGACGAGGCCCGCGCGGCGGCCGTGCAGGCCGACGGCATCTGTCGCCACTGGGAGCGGGCGCTCGGCCCGAGCGTCGATCGCATCGCGCGGCACTTCGTGCACGACTCGGCTCCCGCCGCCCGGGAAGCCCCGGCGTGGCTCCGGGCGGCGTGACTCCTCGCAGGCGTCGACATGCATCCCAGGCTCGCCTGCAACGCCTTCCACTACGCTCCCCCATGGGATACGCAGCCGCTGGAAGAGCGACTCACCGCCCTCGACGGCGATCTGCCGCGCGTGGCCTGGCTCTACGAGCGGCCCGACACGAGCACCTTCCGCTACCGCGTGTTCAACATGGTGGAGTGCCTACAGAGCGAGCGGCCCCGCCGGGCCGCGGCGTCGTGGTTCAGCTGCTCCGAGATCGAGTCACTCGTGGGCCGACTGCCGGATCTCGACGTGCTCGTGCTCGCCCGGGTTCGCTACGACGCACAAGTCGCCCGGCTCATCGCCATCGCCCGGGCACACCGGGTGAAGGTGCTCTTCGATTGCGACGACCTGGTGTTCGACATCGGGTTCGTCCACTTCATCCTCGACACCCTCGATCAGGACGTCCGTGCCGCCTCCATGTTCGACAGCTGGTTCGCCTACTGCGGCCGGATCGAGGCGGTCGCCCGGCTGTGCGATGGCGGGATCACGACCAACGAGTTCCTCGCCGCCCGCATGGCCGACGTCATCGGTGGACCGGTACGGGTCGTGCCGAACTACCTCAATCGGTACCAGCAGCAGACGTCCGATCTCCTGTTGACGGAAAAGGTCGCCCGCGGATTTCGCGGCGACGGCATGGTCACGGTCGGCTACTTCAGCGGCTCCCCGAGCCACAATCGGGATTTCGCGATCGCCGCCCCGGCCCTGGCGAGGCTGCTCGGCGCCGATCCGCATGTGAACCTGCGCATCGTCGGGTTCCTCGACTCGATCGGGCCGCTCGCGGAGTTCGCCGACCGCGTGGAGCAACTGCCGCTCACCGACTGGGTCAATCTTCAGCGGCTGATCGCCGAGGTCGAGATCAACATCGCGCCCCTGCAGGACAACATCTTCACCAACTGCAAGAGCGAACTGAAGTTCTTCGAGGCCGCGGCCGTGGGCACCTGGACGATCGCCACACCGACGGCGGCGTTCGAGGCCACCATCACGTCGCCCGAGATCGGACAGCTCGCTCGGGCCGATGAGTGGGACGACGCGCTGGCCGACGCGGTGGCCGGCGTGCGGGCCACGCAGCGGCATGCCGCCGTCGCGGAAGCGAACGCCGCGTTCGTGCGCGAGCGATACGGCTGGGATCAATTCGGTGACCGGATCCTCGAGGCGACACTGAACGATGAGTGATCCGAGCCCGACCGCACTGCCGCCCGATCCTCGCCGCGACCGGCTGCTCGAGGGCCTGCCTCGCTCGGCCCGGCTCGTCGAGATCGGGGCCTCGTTCCGCCCGCTCGTTCCCAAGCGGGATGGCTGGAACACCTGTGTCGTCGATCACGACACACGCGACGGCCTGCTCGCCAAGTATGCCGCCGCGGCCATCGACCCCGGGGAGCTCGAGGAGGTGGACGTGCTGTGGAAGGGAGGGCCGCTCCACGAGGCGTTTCCGTCCGATCGGCTCGGAACGTTCGACGCCCTGATCGCCTCGCACGTGCTCGAACACATGCCCGATCTGATCGCCTTTCTCGACAGCGCCCGGCGGCTCGTGCGGCCGGATGGCTGCCTGGTGTTCGCCCTGCCCGACAAGCGCTGGTCGTTCGATTTCTTCCGCCCTCCCACATTGGCGGGCCGAGTGCTGCTCGCCCATCACGAGCGGCACGAGCGGCATTCCCCGGCCACCCTGTTCGACGAGGTGGCGTATGCCGTGACCCTCGACGGCAGGCCGGGCTGGGGCTCCGGTGAGCAGGCCGGCAGGCTGATGTTCGCCCATCCGGCGGGCAGGGCGAAGACGATCTTCGACGCCGTGTGCGGTCCCGGCGACTGCTATCGTGACGCCCACGCCTGGCAGTTCACGCCGGCCAGCTTCGCGCTCCTGATTCTCGATCTCTCGCAGGCAGCCGCATGCGATTGGCACGTCGAGTGGATCCAGCCGCAGCCGGCCGTGGAGTTTCTGGGCCGACTGCGGCCCGGTGCCGCCCGGTTCGCCAGTGACGACCAGCTCCAGCAGGAACGCTTCCGACTGCTCCGTGAGATGGCCCGCGAGTCGGTCGCCCAGTGGCAGACGCTCATCGGCGATGACGAGGTCGCCCCGGCGTGACGTGAACGGGTTCAGCCGCCGACGAGCCGATCAGCTGTGTCCCGCATCTCGATCAGCATCCGCTTGAGCAATTCGCATCGCCGCATCTGGAGCTCAGCGGCGTTGATGTCGAGGCGCGGCCGCGACAGCGATACGAGGAACTCGACGGCCGGCTGCGGCTTGATCCAGTCGATCCGCCAATCGATCATGCCGAGGGCGGCAAGTTCGAGGATGAGCAGTTCGAATGAGGCCGGCGTGAACTGCCAGGCATGGCAGTCGACATACCTCATCTCCGGCTTTGAGCCATGCTCGGCGTGGCGGTACGCCTGCTCGATCGTATGATCGAGCGAGAGCCCCGTGAGCGGCTCGACGCCCCAGGCGGCCCGACCGTCGAGCCGGGCAAGATAGGCCACGTGGTCGAAGAGCTCGGCGTAGCCATGCCGCGTCGCGCCGCCCTGATGGGCGGCCAGCACTCGGCCGGTCGTCGACACGGGCCGAAACACGTCGAAGCAGAGGCGGCGATCGGGCAATGCGAGCCGCAGCGAGCCGGCCCGGGAATCGACGAGTGCCTCGGCCGCCTTCAGAAAGCCGATCGGATCGGGAAGGTGCTCGAGTACGTGAGAGGCGATCAGGGCCTCGAACGTTCCGAGTTGATCCGCGGGAAACGCCTCGTGGAGCGGCCCGTCAGCCCACACGATGTCCACGTCCTCGATCCGGCCCGCATCGACGGAAGGATCATTGGCATATTTCGCGACCAGCGCCCCCCGGTCGGCGTGGTCCACGACCGTGGTCAGCCAGCCGGCCGACTTGGCCGCCAGTGGGTTGTAGCTGGGGCCGATTTCGATCAGTCGGCCGTCTCGTGACAGGCCGGAGAGCAGCAGTGTCGCGCGGTCTGGCATGGCCCCACGAATAGCGGCAACGAACCCCGCTCGACAACCCCAGCCTCGCGGCGTCGATCCCGCCCGCCACACTTTGGCATGGGGCTTGCATTTGTTCTTTGGCACCAGACCGAAACACCGCGATTTCTCGCTTTTTCCGCATCCGACACCCCGGTCCTCACCTTTGTGGTGAGGACCGGGATCACCTGTTTTGTGAGTCCTCGTCCACCAGCCCCATTTCCCTCGTCAAGGAACACGCTCATGAGATTCCGCACGGTTGCGACCGCACTCGCCATCGCCTGCCTCTCGTTTTCCTCCGCCCGCACGGCTCATGCCGAGGCCATCCAGGGCCTGTTCAACACCGGCGTCAGCGGCTCGGGCACGGCTCTGGCCGAGAACGCAACCGACACCCACTGGGAGATCGTGGCCAGCCCGGTCGAGGCCACCTTGAGCGGCACGACGACGATCACCGGCACCCTGCCGAACTTCTACAACGGCCCCGCCCGCGCCGACTGGATCAACGGCTGGACGACGTTCACCGCGAATTCCGGATCGGCGACCTGGATCACGGCCGGCAACGCATCGCTCCTGCCGGGTCAGTTCGAGGATCAGAACGTGAACGGCAACATCGGGCTCTACACGTTCCGCACCACGTTCACGATCCCGGAGGCTTTTGCGTCGGCCCAGATCACGGGCCTCTGGGCGGCCGACAACATCGGCGGGCAGGTCTTGGATTACAACGTCAACAATCCGGATCCCAATACCATCACGAACTTCGTTCGCCTCAACGGCAACGTGATCTCGCCCGGCCTGACGGTCTACGGTTTCACCGCGCAGCCGTTCACGATCTCCAGCGGTTTCATCCAGGGCGTGAACGTGCTCGAATTCAACGTCTCGAACCTGATCGGCGACTACGCACCCAACCCCGTCGGCACGCAGATCGTGTTCACGTCGGCGACCTATGCGGTGCCGGAACCGCGGGTCTCGGTGCTTGCGGCCACCGGGCTCGGCATCGTGGGTTTTCGCCACTTCCGCCGCCGCAGAAAGGCATGAGGCGTCCGGCCTGCACGGTGCGGGGTGGCGATCGTTGCGACGTCACCCGGCCGTGTGGCCAAACGTGATCAACACGCCGAATTCCTCCTCATCCTCGAACGGATCGAAGTCGCCATCGAACGGTCCGAACACGGCGGGCTGGCGGGAGGCGTAGGGCATGGCGGGGTTCCTTTCATGGAAACTCCACCCTCGGCCCCGACCGGAAGCAAATGGTTGAATTCCGCCGAAGAAAACCGCTAGTCTGCGGGCGGACACCGTGTCCGCCCCGGCCGCCGCGATCCCCTCCTTCGGGCGGATCGCTGCGTCCTCTCGTTCGTCCCCCTTGCGCTGAGTTCATGGCCACCACATCCGCCCCCGACGCGACCGCCCCGCACGGTCAGGATCCCTGGTTTCAGGATTTGTTCGCCGACCGCATCGGCGGAGCCGGCTACGGCAAGGGAACCGAGATTTACAAGTTTGAACTGATCAAGCGGGCGAAGCGGCAGGCGCTGGCCGATCATCCCGAGCGGCGGATGCTCGACTTTGGGATCGGTGAGAACGACGAGATGGCCCCCGAGAGTGTGCGGGCCGTGATGCGGCGGGAGATCGACCGCCCCGAGAACCGCGGCTACGCCGACAACGGCATCGCGGCCTATAAGCAGGCGGCGGCCGCCTTCATGCAGCGGGAATTCGGCGTCGTGCTCGACGCCGAGAAGGAAGTGAATCACTGCATCGGCTCGAAGACGGCCTACGCCATGCTGCCCGCCGCCTTCATCAATCCCGGCGACGTCACCCTCATGACGGTGCCCGGCTACCCCGTGGCGGGCACCGCCACCCGGTGGTTCGGCGGCACTGTCCACCGGCTGCCGCTCGTGCCGGAGCACGACTTCTTCCCCGACCTCGACGGCATCCCCGCCGACGTGCTCGAACGGGCGAAGCTGCTCGTGCTCTGCTACCCCAACAGCCCCACCGGCAAGACGGCCACACGCGGCTTCTACGAACGGGTGATTGAGTTCGCCCACAAGCACCGCATCATCGTGGTGCAGGATGCGGCCCACATCATGCTTTCCTACGACGACGAGCCGCTCTCCTTTCTCTCGGTCGATGGCGCGAAGGAGGTCGGCGTCGAGGTGCACTCGATGTCGAAGGGCTTCCACATGATCGGCTGGCGGCTCGGCTGGGTATGCGGCCACGAAAAGATCGTGCGGGCGTTCGCCGACGTGAAGGACAACTGCGACTCCGGACAGTTCATGGCGATCCAGAAGGCCGGCGCGGCGGCGCTGGCCGACCCGAAGATTCCGCGCCAGGTGCGGGAGAAGTACCGCCGTCGGCTGGAGAAGCTCGTGGGGGTGCTCCGGGCCGTCGGTTTCGACTGCGAGATGCCGGGGGGCACCTACTTCCTCTACGCCCGGTCCCCCAAGGCCGCCGGCGACCGCTGCTTCGCGACGGCGCAGGATGCCAGCCAGTTCCTGATTCATGACCTGTCGATCTCGACCGTGCCATGGGACGACTGTGGCGCCTACCTGCGGTTCTCGGCCACCTACGAGGCGGCGGACGAGGCCGCAGAGGACGACCTGATGGCCGAAGCCCATGCCCGCCTGCTGCGGGCACGCCTCAAGTTCTGAGCGTCACGAGGATTCGCATCATGCAGTTCCGTTCGTCAACCCTCGTGGCCGTGTCGCTGCTCGCGATGCTCATGTCGCTCGTGCCGGTCACGGGCTGCGGTTCGAAAAAGCGAAAGCCTCCCACGATCGCCGAACTGCTCGACGATGCCCGCAAGGCCGGCACGGACGAGGCCCAGGCGAAGCAGCTCACCCGCGTGGCCCGCCTGCAGCTTCGGTCGGGCAACAAGTCCGGTGCCTCGAAGACGCTGTCCGAGGCCCGCAGCAAGCTCTCGCCGTCGAAGCCGCGGAAGCCCAAGCCGGCACCTCCCGCCGTCGAGGCAGCGGCTCCCGCTGACGGCGAACCGAAGCCGGATGACGAGCCACTACCGGAAGGTGAGCCGGCCGCCGAGGGCGCCGCGCCAGCCGAAGCCGCTCCACCCGCCGACGGCACTGCGCCTGCGGATGCGCCCCCCGAGGCCGCCGCCCCCGCAGCCGACGGCGAGCCCGCCGCGATTCCGGAGCCGCCGCCCGAGGAGGCGGTCCCGGAAGAGCCGCCGCGGGTGATCAATCCGGTGGCCGCGGCCCCGCTGCTCATGGACATCGCCGCCGTCTACTCGGAACTCGGTGAGAAGGGTGCCGCCCGTGACGTCATCAAGCAGGCGATCAAGATGGCGCCCGAGATCCCCGACGACATCAGCCGCTCGGCGCTGTTCGCCACGGCCGGCGGCATCTACGGCGTGCGGCAGGGGGGCATCGGTGATGCGGCGGCGGCCCGCCGCTCGCTGAAGGAAGCCACGTCGATCTCCGGCAACGTGGAGGAGCGCTTTCGCGCCCAGGCCCTCGCCGCCGTGGCGATGGGGTACGTGAACGCGGGGCTTGCGAAGGAAGCCAGCGACATGGTCACGACCCTCGAGGAGAGCGCCCGCAACGTGGAGAGCCCCCGGGCCCGAACCGAAGCACTCGCGGCCGCCGGCAACGTGCGGGCCCAAAGCGGCGACAAGGAAAGGGCGACGGAACTGCTCGGCGAGGCGGCATCCACCGCCAAGGGCATCGAGGGAGCGGAGAATCGCGCCTATGCGCTGGTCGCCGTCGCCGACGCCACCAGCGCGAACGGCGATCGCAAGGCGGCCCTCAAGCTGATCGCTGAGGCGGAGAAGGCGGCCAACAAGGTCGGGGATCCGGACGCCCAGGAAAACGCCAAGGCCAAGGTCCGCGCCGCGAAGGGGGAGATCGAGCGGCGGAAGACGTAGTCACCGCCCCTTACTGACGGTCTTGAGCGCCTCGAGCGCCCGCAGCCGGGCCTGTGCATGATCGACGATCGCCTCCGGGTAGTCGGCGGCGGCCACATCGACCCAGCCGCTGACATACGCGCCGTCGGGGTCGAACTTCGCGGCCTGGCTCGTCGGATTGAAGATGCGGAAATAGGGCGCCGCATCGGCGCCGCAGCCGGCGGCCCACTGCCAGCCGAGCGTGTTGGCGGCGAGGTCGGCGTCGACGAGCGTGTCCCAGAACCACCTCGCCCCCTCCAGCCACGACACCCGCAGGTCCTTCACGAGGAAGCTGGCCACGATCATCCGCACGCGATTGTGCATCCAGCCGGTGGCCCACAGCTGCCGCATTCCGGCATCCACGATCGGAAACCCGGTGCGGCCCCGCTGCCAGGCCCGCAGACCGACCGGATCGTTCGCCCAGGGAAAACGGGCGTAGTCGGCCCGCAGGGGGGCGTCGGTCGTGTGCGGAAAGTGATACAGAAGATGGTTGGCGAATTCCCGCCAGCCGAGCTCGCGGAGATAGACCTCGGGGCTGCCCGTGATCTTCGCTGCAGGCAGCCCCCCCACCGCCTCGCGGACGGCGTGCCATACCCGCCGCGGTGAGATCTCGCCGAAGTGGAGGTGGGGCGAGAGGCTGCTCGTACCCTCGTGGTCGGGTCGGTCCCGCTCGGTGCCATAGCCGCCGATGCCGTCGGCGAGAAATGCGGCGAACCGCTGCGCGCCACCGGCCTCGCCGGGCGTCCACGTTTTGCGCATCGTGCCCGCCCAATCGATCGTCGGCAGGAGGCCGAGGTCGGCGATGGGGAGCGTCTTCAGTGCGGCAGCCACCGCGACGATTTTTTTCGGGCCGGCCAGCGGCGACGCCGGCTCGGCACGGCCGAGCAGGGCCCGCCAAAACGGCGTGAACACCTGATACGGCTTGCCTTCCTTCGTCGCCACGTGCAGCGGTTCGAAGAGCAGGCTGCCGTTGAAGCTCTCCACGTCGAGCCCCGCGGTGGCAAGTTTCTTCTTAATCGCCGTGTCGCGGGCGATGACGGCCGGCTCGTACCGCCGATTCCAGGCCACGTGGGTCGCACCGGTCTCCTTGACGAGCGCCTCGAGCGCCGCCTGCGTCGGCCCGCGCCGCACGACGAGAGGCGCCCCGAGTTTCTCGAGAGCCGCAGAGAGCTTTTCGAGCGACTGATGCAGCCACCAGCGTGACGCGGCCCCCGGCGGCCACGGATGCTCCTCGTCGGGCGCCCAGATGAACACCGGCACCACGGCCCCGCGGGCGGCCGCGGCGACGAGCGCCGGGTTGTCGTCGATCCGCAGGTCGTGGCGAAACCAGACGATCGTCGTCGCGGGCATGGAGCGGACATCCGGGGGGCAGGGTTCCAGGGGGTCGACCTGCGACAGTGTAAGCGCGACGACGAGGCTGCCCGCTGACCGCCGCCAGGGCGACGGTTTCCCGTCACTTCTTGCGGGCATTTCCGGGGATTCGTACAACTCAAGGCTCGCATCCCGCTCCTCATGTCCAGGGGTTCCTTTCATGGCCACGGCCACCGCAACGAAGACGTCCGCCACGCTGCCCGAGGCGAAGAATGTCGGCACCGCCCTCGACAAGGCGATGAACGCCGGCAAGGGCATCCTCCGGCTCTCGCCCACTTGGGTGCCCCGGAGCTTCCTCCACCCCGGCAAGCGGGTGCGTCTCCACCCCGACGACTACTACGCCTACGGCCTCGACCGCGGCGGCATCGACGAGCGGTGGTTCGCCAGCACGACGGAAGCGGCGAACGAAGGCCGCGTGGCAGACGAGGGCCTGTCGTGGTGCGTGTTCGACGGCGAGCGGTTCCTGCTCCGCGACGCCGTGAGCGAAGGGGCCGCGAAACTCGTGGGCAAGGCGATCTGGGACACCTACAAGAAGTGGCCGGTCTACTCGAAGTTCTTCGACAACATGGGGCCGATCCCCCATCACATGCACCAGTCGTTCGACGACGCGAAGCTCGTGGGCCAGGAGGGCAAGCCGGAGAGCTACTACTTCCCGCCGCAGTACAACAACTGCGACAACAACTTTCCCTACACCTTCATGGGCCTCGAGCCGGGCACGACGAAGGACGACCTCCGCCGCTGCCTCGAGAACTGGAACAAGGGGGACAACGGCATCCTCGACCACTCGAAGGCCTATCGCCTCGAGCGGGGCACCGGCTGGCTGATCCCGCCGGGCGTCTTGCACGCGCCTGGCTCGCTGCTCACGTACGAGCCGCAGTGGGGGAGCGACGTGTTCGCGATGTTTCAATCGCTCGTCGAAGGGCGGGCGGTGCCGTGGAGCCTGCTCGTCAAGGACATGCCGAAGGAGAAGCACCACGACCTCGACTTCATCATCGACCAGCTCGACTGGGAGAAGAACGTCGACACGCACTACAAGGAGAGCAACTTCCTCTCGCCCATCGTGGACGCGAAGCGGAGCGTGCCCGGCGCGACCGACCGCTGGATCGTCTACGGCCACGTGGACGGGCGGCAGCTCTTCAGCGCGAAGGAGCTGACGCTCGAGCCGGGCGCGAAAGTGACGATTCATGACGCGGGCGCCAGCGGCTGGATCACGGTGCAGGGCGAGGGCAGGGTGGGTGTCCACGACGTCGCCACGCCGACGCTGATCCGGTTCGGCCAGATGACGGCCGACGAGCTGTTCATCACCGCCGACGCCGCAGCCGCCGGCTACACGGTGGAAAATACCGGCCCCGGCCCGCTCGTCTCGCTTCGCTACTTCGGCCCCGACGTCCATCCCGATCTCCCCACGCACGGAAAGAAGCGTTGAGATGCCGCACACCGCCCCCAAGCTCCATAACGCGATGTGGCCCGGCCTCGTCGGCAAGGGCACCGATCCCGGCCAGGAGCCGCCGATCTCGCTCGAGCGGATGCTCGAGTTGACCGCGGCGGCGAACATCGACGGCCAGGAGTTCGACGGCATCGACTACTTCCTGTTCTTCCCGCACACCGACCCCGATGCCTCGGAGAGCGACATCCGGCGGATCGCCGACACGATCGCGGCCCACGGGTTCACGGTCGGTTCGCTGGTGGCCCCGATCTGGCCGGGCACGGTGGGGGATTCGGCGATGGGCACGCCCGTGCAGCGGGCCAAGTTCATCACGGCGGTGAAGAAGGCCTGTCGCATCGCCCGGATCTTCAATGAGCACGGCGTGCGGCAGTACGGCGTGATTCGCATCGACTCGGCCGAATTCGGCGTCAACAAGTGGCGGGAGAACTCCGCGGCCAACACGAAGACGATCGCCGCCACGTTCCGTGAGGCGGCGATCGTGGCCGCGGCCCATGGCGAGCGGCTGGCGGCGGAGGGAGAGATCTGCTGGGCGGGCATGCACTCCTGGAAGGACGTACTGGACCTCCTCGAGGCGGTGGACATGCCGGGGTCGCTCGGCTTCCAGTGCGACCTCGCCCACACCTATCTCTACCTGCTCGGCTACAACGCCCCGGAGCATGCCCTGGTGAAACCCGGCTATTCCGAGGCCGAGTTCTGGCCGGCCTACAAGCAGATGGCCGACAAGCTCCGGCCCTGGACGATCGACTTCCACGTGGCCCAGAACGATGGCGAGGTGCATGGCGCCGGATCGCACGACAAGACGGGCAAGCACTGCCGGGCCGACGACCCGAACGGCAAGCTCGACATCGTGAAGTGCTCGGGCTACTGGCTCGAGGGCGCCGCCGACCGTGGCATCAAGCACATCTGCTGGGACGGCTGCATGTTCCCCAACTCGACGCTTGAAGACCCGAAGACCTGGAACACCATCCTCACGACCATGATCGCCGTCCGCGACGCGCACGGCTGGCAGTAGGCTGTTCTTCTTATTTTGGAGGCGGAGGGACTGGCGGCTGCTCGAGGAGCATTGGGCCGCCACGGCCCACCGCGAAGAGACAGCTGCCATCCCGAAGCCGGCGCCTCACACGTAACCTTCACCCGACAGAAAAGGACCTCATCGATGGCAAAGCAACTCCGCATCGGCATGATCGGCTACGGCTTCATGGGCCGCGCCCACTCGAATGGCTACAACCGCGTCAAGGATTTCTTCGACCTCGAGTACCTGCCGAAGCTGCAGGTCGTGGCGGCCCGCGACGCCGAGAAGGCCAAGGCCTTCGCCGATCGCTGGGGCTACGCTCGGGTGGAGACCGACTGGCGGAAGGTCGTGGCGGCCGACGACGTCGATGCGATCGACATCTGCACGCCCAACAATCTCCATGCCGAGATCGCGATCGAGGCCGCGAAGCATGGCAAGGCGATCCTGTGCGAGAAGCCGCTGTCGATGGACACGGCCGAGGGGGAGAAGATGTGCGCCGCCGTCGAGAAGGCCGGTGTGCCCAACATGGTCTGGTACAACTACCGCCGCATTCCGGCGGTGACGTTTGCCAAGCAGATCATCGACTCCGGCAAGCTCGGCCGTGTGTTCCATTACCGGGCCGAGTTTCTCCAGGACTGGACGATCAACGCCGATCTCCCCCAGGGGGGCGCCGCCCTGTGGCGGCTCGATTCGGCCGCGGCCGGCAGCGGTGTGACGGGCGATCTCCTGGCCCACTGCATCGACACGGCACTCTGGCTCAACGGGTCGGTGACCGACGTGACGGCGATGACCGAGACGTTCGTCAAGGAGCGGAAGCACCAGCTCACCGGGAAGGTGGAGAAGGTGAACATCGACGACGCCTGCTCGTTCCTCTGCCACTTCAAGAACGGCTCGCTCGGTCTCTTCGAGAGCACGCGGTACGCCCGCGGCCATAAGGCGCTCTACACGTTCGAGATCAATGGCGAGCACATGAGCCTGAAGTGGGACCTCCACGACCTCCACCGGCTGCAGGTTTTCGACTACAGGGACGAGGGCCCGATGCGGGGCTGGAAGAGCGTCCATGTGACCGACGGCGACCACCCCTACATGGGCAAGTGGTGGGTGCCGGGCCTGGCGATCGGCTACGAGCACTCGTTCGTCCACCAGGTGGCCGACTTCCTCGAGGCCTACGCCAAGAAACAGCCGGCCCATCCCACGTTCCGTGATGCGCTCGAGACCCAGAAGGTCTGTGACGCCGTCCTTCAGAGCGCCAAGAGTCACCAGTGGGTCAACGTCGGCGGCTGATCGCCGGCGCGGCCGTGGTGGCGCTCGCCGCCGCGGCCCTGACCGGCCCGCCGGTGCGATACGTCGTCGAGGGCGTGTCGATGGCGCCCGGACTTCTGGCCGCGGACGTGGTCCGGTCGGGCTGGTTTCCACTCGGGGATCGCTGGCGGCGGCCGCGGCGGTTCGAGCGCTGGGCGGTCGCGGCGGCGGATGGCACGGCGATCAAACGGGTCGTCGGTCTGCCTGGCGAGCAGGTGACGATCGACGCCGGCGACCTCACGATCGACGGCCGGCCGGCCCTCAAGGAACCGCGGCTGCTCGCGGAGACAGGGCTCGCCGTCGCCCGCAGAGAGCCGCACGCGGACTCCAGTCGCTCCGGTGACGAACGCTGGTCGGCGGCACCGCGGGAAGTGCTCGATGATGCGGGCGTCGATGGGGTGCGGAGTCATGTGCTGCTGCCGGTACGAGACGTGGGCGTGGCGGCGATCCTGCGGGTGAAGGAAGTGCCGCCGGCCGGCTTTGCCCGCGTCAGGGTGCAGGTGGGGGCACGGGTCGTCCCGTGGCGGCTCAACGCCACCGGGCTGCATGCGATCGTGGCCGGGCGACTCGACGGGCACCTTGTGGCTGCGGCCTGGCGACCGGCCACGGCCGGCGAGCCCGATGATCGCGTCCGCTCATGCCTGCCGGCAGGCGCACCGGCGCGGTGGCAGGTGGCCGAGCCCTGGTCCGCCGCTGCCGTTGACGAGCTCGTATCGCCGCGACTGGCGATCAGGTGCGAGGCATCACCCGACGTGGTTGCGTTGGAGCGGGCCGACCTGTGGCGCGACGTGCTCTACCGATCCGCTGCGAACGGCAGTCATTCCTGGTCGCTGAACGCCGGCGAGTGCTTCATGCTCGGTGATCACCCGGTCGCGAGCACCGACTCGCGACAGTGGGGGCCGATCCCGCTCACCCGCCTCCGCCACCGCCTCCCATGAACAGGCCCGCTCACCCTGCGTTGGGCAGCATGAGGTCGGCCTCGTGGAGCACGGCGATGCTGTCCGCCCGATGCGCAAGCCGATCGACCACGTCGGGCGTCGCGGCGTGTCCGAACGAAAGCTCTTCCACCGCAGCCTCGTCGATGTCGGAAAGCAGCACGAGCCGCCGCTCGCCGAGCGCCCGCGCAAAGAGCCGCGTCTGCAGGGCGTCGGTGATCAACACAGGATCGCCCGTGGCCACCGCCTCGTGAACGAGTTGCTCGAGCGGTGCGCCCTGCCGCCAACGCAGGAAGATCACGCCCGGACCTTCTGCCACGCGGCATGCGACGCAGATGGTGCCGCCAGGATGCGTCACGCGGGCCGCCGCGGCGACGGCCCGCGTGATACACCCGAAGTCGGCACGCGGATCGGAGAGTGAGGCGATCGAGAGCTCGACCGGTTCGTCCACCTGCGGGCACCAGGCCGCCGCGGCGGCCCGTGCCTGCCGTGCGGCCGAATCAGGCAGGCCGAACAGTGCCGCATGGAGGCTGCCCCGCCGGCCGGGCACGAGCCGAAGGCTCGCACAGACTCCCAGTTGCCAGGTGATCTCCTGCGTCGCCGTCCGCCAGTCGGCCAGCGCATGGCGACCCCTGCGGGCGAGCGATCGCTCCAGGTCGCGCCGGCACTGCAGCCGGCCGAACGTCGGCCAGAGCTCCCCCTCGATCGATCGCCCCCCCAGGGCAGCGTTCCAACCCCACGAGCCGACGGCGACGACGACGTCGGCATCCACGAGCCCGCGGGCGAGATGGAGCGGATTGCCGGACTCGTCGGCGACGAGATACGCCGTGGCCGCTTCATTCGCCGGATCAAACAGGCTCACTTCACCGAATCCCTCGGCCACCGGCAGCGACGGCTGGGTCCCTGGCCGCAAGGGAGCGAGCGGTTCGGCACACAAGGCCTTCGTGTCGGCCGCCTCGACCCCCGCGATCCGCAGCCGTTCGGTGACCGCCGCCAGCACGGCTTCCGCCTGGGGCACGGCACCGGCCAGGGCCACCACCGCCCGATCACCGGGTACGACATGGGCCTCCAGCGGCGGGCCGTCTGCCGGAGACGCGACCGCGGCCCGGACGAGCTCACGGGCGGCATCCCCCGACATGCCCTCCGGGCCGACGCACTCGATCACCTCGGTGCCCGATGCGGGCTCGAGCAGAAGTGGTTCGTCGTGGCCGGAATGGATTGTGATCGGATGCACGGTGGGCGTCGCCTGGGACGGAACGTGGTGAAAGCCGAAATCGTACGGCAGACCCTGCCCGAACGGCAGTCTCCCGCGGAGATGCCGCGGCCGAAGGCCGCTCCAGCTTCTCCGACCTGCACATCCGGACCCTCCGGTGCGACCGCTCACCACGGAGCCACCGGACCGCCGACACTCCTTGCGGGCAGGCACCGCCCGCAGCCCACACCCCGAGGAGTCCTCCGGTGATCCGTCTCCGCTTCGCTTTCGCCGCGTTCATCATCGCCGCGTTCGGCACGCTCCTGCCGCTTCCGGAGTCGCATGCCCAGGAGACGACCATCGTGATGAACGACGCGGGGCCGGCCGCGGGCGACTGCAACTGCCGCAGCCAGCAGACGCCGCCCTGGCATGGCAACGTCAACGGGATGAGCTGCCCGCCGATGCACCACGGAAACCGAATCTTCCAGGCCAACCCGTGCGGACAGCTCGGCATGCTCTGCCCGTGGAACCGCTGCGGCGCCCAGTTGCCCCCGTGTTTCCCGCGGCTGCACGGCTGCTGCGCCGACGGCCAGATGCCCACTCCGCGGCCGATCGCGATCCCGCGGTGCCACCAGTGCGGCGCGGTGATCGAAGGTGGGTTCTAGCCGGTAGCCGCAGATTGGGAATCTGCGGTCGGTGACGGTGTGCAGCTTGCCAATCTGCACCTACGGACGACCCCAGAGGCTCGTGACGGTGAGCACGATGGCGGTGATCACGACGGTGCCGATCACGTCGAGGATCGCCCCTGATGCCATCATCGCCCGCAAGGGGATTCGGCCCGAGCCGTAGACGATCGCGTTGCAAGGCGAGCTGACCGGCATCATGAAGCCGAGGCTGGCCGCGAACGTGGCCGCCAGCGCCGCCGCGGCCGGCTCGGCCCCCGCGGCCTGCCCCAGCGCGATCACGATCGGCACCACCATCGTGGCGCTGGCCACGTTGCTGGTGAACTCGCTCGTCACGACGGCCACGACGGCCGCCACCGCCACCAGCACGGTGCCCGCCGACGGTCCGGCCGGAATCCAGCCGGTGATCCCCCGGCCGGCGGCCGCGGCCAGCCCCGTCGAGAAGCAGAGCTCACCCAGTGCGAGCCCCCCGCCGTAGAGCAGCACGATGTCCCAGTCGATCCGCGCCTCGCTCCAGACGACGGCCCGCGATCTGCGACCGTCTGCCCGCCGGTCTCCCGGCAACACGAACAGCAGGATCGCCCCGATGATCGCCGCCACACCCTCGGGCAGCCGATTCCGGAGCCATTGGCTCACCGGATGATCGGGCCCGACGGCCACGAGCACGAGCCCGGGCACCACCCAGAGCACCACGGTGATCGCGAAGGCCAGCGCCGTCGATCGCTGCCCGGTCGTCCACGTTCCGATCCGCTGCCGCTCCGCCCGCACGAACGCCGTGACACCCTCCAGCCGGTCGACACCGGCGGGAAACAGCCGGGCGAGCACGGCGACCAGGATCGTGCCCAGGATCGCCACCGTCGGCAGACTCACGGCACACCACCCCGGAAACGACACCGCGATCCCGAGTTGGTCGCGAATGAATCCCAGGCCGATCAAGTTCGTGGGCGTGCCGATCGGCGTGGCCAGACCGCCGATCGACGCCGCGAACGCGATGCACAGAAACAGCCCCGTCGCGAAGCCGTACGCCGGCCGCCGCCCCTCCCCGGCCGCCTCCTCGACCGCCGCCAAAATCCCCGACACGATAGCCAGCATCATCGCCGCCGTGACCGTATTGGAAATGAATGCGCTGATGACCATCGACACGACGGCCACCGCGGCCAGGATCCGCACGGGCCGCTCCCCGACCCAGGGCACCGCGAGCACGGCGAATGCAAGCCGCCGGTCGAGCCGATGGAGCCGGATCGCCTCGGCCAGGAGAAACGACCCGATAAAGAGAAAGATCAGCGGATCGGCGAACGGCCGAAACACCTCCTTCGCGGGCGCCACGCCACACACCACGCAGGCCACGGCTCCGAGCAGCGCCGTCACCGCCAGCGGCAGGGCTTCGGTGAACCAGAGCACGATGACGGCCGCGACGATCACCGCCAGCCGCTGCGCTTCAGGGGTCAGGTCCATGACGGCGAGTGTACCGGCCGGACCGCGCGGCGGGTTGGGCAATGAAGCTAAGCCGCATTGGTTCGGCCGGCGGTGAAACCTCCGTCGTCGCTACGGGATTCCTCCCGCCACCCGTGTACCAAGTGGCACGCACAGAGCTACGGATAACCCTGCGCTCCTCCTCCGGTTTCCCCGACCGTCCTCCTCACGATCGGGTATCGAGTCGCGCAATGGCTTTCCGAAACTGTGCGTCAGTAGGTCTTTCCGAGGGCAGCCTGGGCGGCGGCGAGGCGGGCGACCGGGAGGCGGAACGGCGAGCAGCTCACGTAGTCGAGGCCCACGTGGTGGCAGAACACCACCGAATGGGGATCGCCACCGTGCTCGCCGCAGATGCCGAGCTTGATGTCCTTCCGGGTCTTGCGCCCCTTCTCGACCGCGACCTCCATCAGCTGGCCCACGCCCGAGGCGTCGATCGAGGCGAACGGGTTCGCCTTGAAGATGCCGGCATCGGTGTAGGTCTGGAGGAACGATCCCATGTCGTCGCGGCTCATGCCGAGGCAGGTCTGGGTGAGGTCGTTGGTGCCGAAGGAGAAGAACTCGGCAGTCTCGGCGATCTCGTCGGCCGTGAGGGCGCCGCGCGGGATCTCGATCATCGTGCCGACGAGATACTTGATCTTCTGGCCGGTCTCCTTTTGCACCTTCTCGGCCACGGCGTGCACGATCTCCACCTGGTTGTCGAGCTCCTTCTTGAAGCCGACGAGCGGGATCATGATCTCCGGCTTCACCTTGATGCCGGCCTTCTGCACCTTGGCCGCGGCCTCGAACACCGCCCTGGCCTGCATCTCCGAGATCTCGGGATAGCTGATGCCGAGGCGGCAGCCGCGGTGGCCGAGCATCGGATTGAATTCGTGCAAGGCATGCACGCGGGCCTTCACCGTTTCGACGGGCAGCTTGAGCTTCTTGGCGAGGTCGGCCTGGGCCTTCTCGTCGTGCGGCACGAATTCGTGCAGCGGCGGATCGAGGAAGCGGATCGTGGCCGGACGGCCGTCGAGCGCCTTGAAGATGCCCTCGAAGTCTTCCCGCTGATAGGGCAGCAGTTTGGCGAGCGCCTCGCGGCGGGCCACCTCGTTCTCGGCGAGGATCATCTCCCGCATCGCGTCGATGCGGTCGCCCTCGAAGAACATGTGCTCCGTCCGCGTAAGGCCGATGCCCTCGGCGCCGAAGGCGATGGCGTGCCGCACCTGCTCGGGCGTGTCGGCGTTGGTCCGCAGGCCGAGCTTCCGGTGCTTGTCGGCGAGCTTCATGATGAAGTCGTAGTACTGGAAGACCTCCGAATCGGCCGGCTTCATCGTCTTGGCGATGAGCACCTGCTTGAGCTCGCTGTCGGCCGTCTTGATGCCGCCGGCGAACACCTCGCCCGTCGAGCCGTTGATGGAGATCGCGTCGCCCTCCTTCAGCGTCTTGCCCGCACAGGTCAGCGTGCCCTTCGCGTAATCGATCTGAATGGCGCCGGCGCCGGCCACGCATACCTTGCCCATCTGCCGGGCCACGAGGGCCGCATGGCTCGACACGCCGCCACGGCTCGTGAGGATGCCCTCGGCGGCGATCATGCCGCGGAGGTCCTCGGGGCTCGTCTCGACGCGGGCGAGCACGACCTTCACCCCCTTATTGGCCAGTTCCTCGGCCTTCACGGCCGTGAACACCAGCTGGCCCGTGGCGGCACCGGGGCCGGCGGGAAGGCCCGTCGTCAGGCCGCGGCCCGCCTTCCTGGCGGCTTCGTAGTCGGCCCGATCGAAGATCGGAGCCAGGAGTTGCGAAAGCGCGTCAGGGTCGGCCGACTGAATCGCGTGCTCCGGCGACATGAGCTTCTGCTTGACCATGTCGTGGGCGATCTTCACGTAGGCCAGCGCCGTCCGCTTCCCATGCCGCGTCTGCAGCATGTAGAGCTTCTTCTTCTCGACGGTGAACTCGAAGTCCTGCACGTCGCCGAACTTCTTTTCCAGCGTCTGGCGAACCTTCTCCAGCTCCTTGTAGGTGCTGGCGAACATCGCCTCGTGCTTCATCTCGGCGACGGGCTTGGGCGTCCGCACGCCGGCCACGACGTCCTCGCCCTGGGCGTTGACGAGGTACTCGCCGTAGAAGACGTCCTCACCGGTGGCGGGGTCGCGGGTGAAGGCCACGCCGGTGGCGCAGTCGTCGCCCATGTTGCCGAACACCATGCTCTGCACATTGACGGCCGTGCCCCATTCGTCGGGGATCTTGTACTTGCGGCGATAGATGATAGCCCGCTCGTTCATCCAGCTGCCGAACACCGCGCCCACGGCGCCCATCAGTTGCTCGAAGGGATCCTGCGGGAAGCCCTTGCCGGTCCGCTCCTTGATGAGCTTCAGATACCGCTTGATCAGCTCGCGGAGGTGCTCCTCGCCGAGGTCGGTGTCGTCGTGGATGCCGAGCTGGTGCTTCAGCCCCTCCATCGTCGCCTCAAAGGGATCGTGCTCGTTCTCGTGCCGCTTCTGCACGCCCATCACGACGTCGCCGTACATCTGAATGAAGCGGCGGTAGGAGTCATAGGCGAACCGGGGATTGCCGGTGGCCGCGGCCAGACCCTTCACCGTCTCGTCGTTGAGGCCGAGGTTCAGAATCGTGTCCATCATGCCCGGCATGCTGTCGCGGGCACCGGACCGCACGCTCACGAGCAGCGCGTTCTTCGGATCGCCGAACTTCTTGCCCGTCTCCTTCTCCATGAGCTTCATGGCGGAGGCGACCTCGTCCTCGAGGCCCTTGGGAAACTTCTTGTGATTCTTGTAGTAGTCGATGCAGACCTGCGTTGTGATCGTGAAGCCGGGGGGAACCGGCAGCCCGATCTTCGTCATCTGGGCGAGGTTGGCCCCCTTGCCGCCCAGCAACGCCTTCATGGTGCCGTCGCCGTCACACTTCTTGGCCCCGAAGTAGTAGATCATCCGCCCCGCCTTGCCCCCGGCACCTCCCGACTTCGAGGCGGCTTTGCTGGCGACGGACTTCGTGCGGGACGTGGTGGCCATGGGCGGGACGATGCCTTTCGAAAAGGGAACGGGAAGGACCGCTTTTTCTGCGGGAAACCAGCCAGAATCTACGTTCGGGGCCGCAGGGCGTCAACGACGCCGAGCGGGTAGTTCTTCGCCACGAAATACCGGCAAAACTGACGCCGACGCAGCCCGCCCATTCTGGTACACCCTCCGGAGACGATCCGCAGAGGTCGGCACCGCCCCCCGACTGCCGTCTCTCCCCACCCTCGAGGTGCCCCCAATGCCGCTCGCTGTTCAAGTCGTCGCCTGGGCTGTTCAAGTCGTCGCCTGGTTCGTCGTGCTCTCGATCGTGATGTCGATCGTCGAGCATCAGGTGCATGCCCGCATGATGCACAAGCGGCCGCGACTCTCCTTTCTCAAAAACCTCCGGGCCAGGCAGCGGATGTTCACGAGCCACGCGATCGAGCATCACCGGCAGTACCTGAAGGACTTCCACGACGAACCCGTGCCGCACGGCGAGGACCGGGGCATCCGTCTCAACCCCGTCGAGGGGTTCATCGAATCGCTCCCGATCGCGCTCCTGCTCGCCTTGTTCTCGACCGTCGGCGCCCTGATGTTTCCCTTGGTGGTCTGCCTCCATCACCTGACCTGGAACCTCGTGCACCTCGAGATGCACAAGCCGGAGGGCACCTTCTTCGCGAAGTGGCCCCTCTACCGAAAGCTCGCCCAGCACCACTTCCTCCATCACCGCCATCCCGACAAAAACTTCAACGTGTTCCTGCTCGTCGGCGACTGGCTCTTCGGCACGATGGTGACGCCGACCGAAGCCGAGCTCGCCGACATGAAGGCCCAGGGCATCGCCTGACGACGGACAGGTACGCGCCGGCTCGGGGGCGGTACAAGTCTCCTCGCGGGACCTCGAAGACTCGGTCCAAATGCTCGTCGAGCTTGCACCGACCCCCTCGCCTCCCCCGCTTCTATTCGTAGGCCCGTCACTCCGTGACGGGCAGCCCGTTGCGGAGCAACGGGCCTACAGCTCTCAAATACGCCCGTGAGGGGTTGCCCACTGCCCTGAGAGCCGGCGTTGGCGGCAAGCGAAGGCAGGATGCCGAGAGCGCAGCCGCCATCGAGCGAGCGCAGAACAGGATGTTCGTAGCGAGCGTCCGGCGACGGGGCATGGGCAACCCCGACCTGCACGCCACAAGACGCCCGTCACTCGTGCTTGCCGAGCCACTCTTCGATGAACCGGTTGAGGCTGCCGTCTTCGCGCATCCGCAGGATCGCGGTGTTGAGCGGCTCGCGGAGCGGGCTGCCGGCAGGCAGGCCGAGACCGTAGTCGAACGACTCGAAGACCGGCCCCACGAGCCGGAGCGAACTGCGGCTCGCCTGCGACACGAGAAACATCAGCTGTTGGTTCTCCGAGACGACGGCCTCCACCATGCCCAGCGCAAGCGCGTCGAGTGCCGCATTGATCGAGGGAAACTCTTGGGGAATGGCCCCACGCTGCCGCACGGCCGGCCCAGTCACGGCCGCGGCCTGCACGCCCACGACCCGGGCAGCGAGGTCGCGCGGGCCGTGGATCGTGCCCGTCACGCGGTCAGCCGTCATGGTCGCGGTCAGCACGCTCGTGAAGGCGGCGATGAGGCCGATTCCGCCCACCATCCAGGCGAAGGCGAGGCCCCGGCCGAGCACGCTGTCGACGTGCTTGTCGTCGCAGCCGCCGGTGATGATCGTCGACATGATCCACCAGATCGCCTCGCCGACACCACGCGGATAGGCCATGGGAAACGAGTGGTCGTTGCGGCCGCGCTCGAACCACCAGAGGAGGTGGCCCGAGATCAGGGCGAGGGAAACGACGATGCCCACGAGCTCCAGGAGCTGCCACGAGAGCATCGACCGCACCGCAGATGCGAAGCCCGACTCGTTGCGCTGCCTCACGGCGATCCGCAGGCCGGAGTGAAAGATCGCGTGGGTGAGATCGAGTGCCCGCTCCCTGTCCTCGGTGATCGCGATCGGCCCGAGCACTACGTCGGCCTTCCCCGTGGTGGCAAGCGCGAGCAATGCAGGGAACGTGTCCGCGCGGATGAACTCCGTCTCCACGCCGAGCCGCCCGGCCAGATTCTCCCAGACGTCGATCATCATGCCGACCGGGCGATCACCGGCCCACTCCACCGCCGAGGCGATCGGCATCACGCCGACCCGCAGCCGTTGCACCTCCGCAGCGGCCGGAGTGGCCGCCGGCTCTGGGGCGACGGGGGCTGGCTCGTCGGCCCACGCCGCCGCGGTGGCCACGAGGAGTCCCCATGCCCAGGCCGCTCTCCATCCGTGTCGGCGCATCTGTCGCTGCATCATGTGTCGTCGCTCCGTGACTGCCCGTCATCGTGTGCGGACCGCGTGCTCGTGGCGAGCAGCACGATACCGCAGGCCGTACAGATCGCCGCTGCCACCACGCCCCACGGCGGAATGCCGGCGAATCCACCGCTCGAGCCCGCCGACTCGACCGCCCTCGCCAGGGCCGTGCGGCCGCCGGCGAGCACGACGAGCGCGAGCGGCAGGCTATTGTGCACGAGATGGCAGATGATCGCCGGCAGGATGCTGCGCGTGGCCACCGTCATCGCACCGAGCACGAGACCCAGGACGAACGTCTGCGGCATCCGCTCGGGCAGCAGATGAAACACGGCGAAGCAGGCCGCCTGCGCGACCACGGCGATCGTCAGCCGCCGCAGCGGCTTGCCCGCTCCGGCGAAGGCCGCGAGCACCCAGCCGCGAAACAAGAGTTCCTCGCAGATCGCGGGAATGACCGCCATCAGACACCAGGCCAGCCAGGCGGGGCGCTCGAGCATCAGATCGAGCAACCGACGATTGAGGTCTTCGGCCTCGGCCGACAGGCTGGTGCCCTTCACCGCCAGGAGAGCCGCGGCGCCGAGCCCGAACAGGCCGGCCCCCACGAGCGCCGCGCCGCCCAGCGACGCCGTCAGCGAGGCCGCTCGACAGGCGGGCGTTCCGGTACCGAGTGGCAGACCCCATGGCCAACGGAGCGAGAACGTCCGCACGAGGTTCACCCGCTGCCACCACACGGCCAGCGCGAGCGGCCCCAGCACCGTGAGCACCTGCTGCAATGGAATCGCCGCCGCCAGATCGTCAGGGGTCAGCCCCTGGGCATACCAGAGGGCGGCGAGGCCGCCGACGAGCGGCACGACCCCTTCCACGACCGTGGGCCGCTCCCGGCGGCCCGGCCGTGCGAGCCCCGAGGCCGCGACATCGGGCCCGCGGAACAGGATGTCTTCGTCCGTCAGCATGAGCGACGTCAGGCCGAGCAACACTCCGGTGAGCAGGCACGACGACACGAGCGTGACCGCGAGGCCCGTCAGCACCGTGAGCAGCGAACCCGCGGCCCCGTCGGCGAGATCGAAGGCTGCACGGCCGACGAGCACCTGTCCGGCGAATGGCACCGCGGCGATCGGACTCGCGACCTGCATGCCGGGCAGCAGCGCCGTGCCGGCCAAGGCGCTCACCAGCAGGATCACGGGCGTGAGCGTGTTCTGCGCCTCCTTACCGCTCTTTGCCGCGGTGGTGACGGCGAGGCAGGTGGCCGCGGAGAGGGCCGCCAGCCCCACGAACGCGAGCACGCTCACGGCGATCGGCAGGCCGCCGGCCGGCAGCCCCAGGCTCAACCCCTCGGGCAAAAACCGGCCCGCCACCGCCCCGGTCGCGCAGATGGAAAGCACGTTCACCACCAGCGTGGCCGCCGTGACGCCGAACACCGCGAGGAACTTGCCGAACACGATGTCACGGGCGGCACACGGGGCGATGAGGAGCGTCTCGATCGTGCCCCGCTCCTTCTCGCCGGCGATCGCATCGATGGCCGGATAGAAGGCACCCGTCAGCGTCAGCACGGCGAGGAGCACGAGCACGCCGCCGGCCACGACCGGGGCGATCGGCTTGGCTGCGGCGGCCGGCCCGCCGGGCTTCACGAGCGGATACGCGAGCGTGAGCGGCTCGAGCAGATCGGCAGGCAACCCAGCCGCCGCGAGCCGCCGTGCCCGCGCATCCGCGGCCACTGCCTTCATGACGACCTCGAATTGATTTCGCACCTGCTGCGGCAACGGATGCCTGTCGGACCACCGCACGGGAATCTCGACCGTGCCGCGACCGTCGAGGTCGGAGACGATTCCAAGCCGCGTCTCGATCCAGAGATCGGCTTCACCTTCGTCCACCCGCCGCCGAGCCTCCGCCGGCGGGACGACATCCAGCCGCAGCGACGCCGGCCACTCCTGCCGCGCCCGGCCTGTCACGCTGGCATCGACGGCGGCCACGCGATCCGCGAAGGCCGCGGCGTCGCGGCCCGACGCGGCCACGACGATCGGCACGGCCGCCCGCTCGGCCTCCATCTCGACCGCCGCCGTCCGCACACCGAGCGCCGTCGAGAGCGCCAGGATCGGATAGGTGGCCATCGGCAGGAGCAGCGTGATGAAGAGCGTGCGGCGGTCGCGGACGAATTCCACGAGGTCGCGGCGGGCGATCGCCAGCGCCGCACGCAGGCCGCCTCGCCAGTCGCGGCCCGCGGAGGTCATGCCGCACCCCCGACGGGCGTTGCGTCGATCGCGGCGAAAAAGGCCGCTTCGAGCGTCGGCGGGCCGCCGGCGGGCGCTCCCGCGACGAGCTCCTCCCGCGTGCCCGTGGTCACCACCCGGCCCCCGTGAATCACGACGAACCGGTCGCAGCGGTGCTCGATCTCATGCAGCCGATGGGTCGAGAGCAGGATCGCACGCCCCTCGGCCCGGAGGTCCGCGAGCAACGCGAGCAGATCTCGGGAGCCGATCACGTCGAGGGCGCTGGTCGGTTCGTCGAGCACGAGCGCCGGCGGATCGTGCACGAGCGCCCGCCCGACCGACACCCGTTGCCGCTGCCCGGACGAGAGCCGGCCCGCGGGCCGGTCGGCGCACGGCCGCAGCCCCAGAACGTCGAGCAGCCGCTCCACCCTCGCAGCGCGGGCCGCCGCATCAATCCCATGCAGCCGGCCGAAGGAGTCGAACACCTCGCGAGGCGTGAGCCGGTCGGGCACGCCCGTGGTCGCCGACACGTAGCCGAGCCGCCGCCGCACGCCGACCGGGTCGCTGCGGACGTCGCGGCCGCCGATGAACGCGCTCCCCGAGGTCGGCTTGAGCAGCGTCGCGAGCACCCGTAGCGTCGTCGTCTTGCCGGCCCCGTTCGCTCCCAGCAGGCCCACCATCTCGCCGGCCGCCACGGCGAACGAGACGCCATCGACCGCTCTCACGACGCCGCCGTCACTCGCCCGGTAGTGCTTCACGAGATCGACGACTTCGATCACAGGCCGGCTCCCGGCGGATGGTGGCCAGGGCCCGGTGTCACTGCTCCATGACCTCGGCTTCCTTCGCCTTCGCGAGGTCGCCGACCTTCGTCTCATACTTCTTCGTAAGTTCCTGCACTTCCTCCTTGCAGGAGTCGCAGTCGTCCTCGGTCAGCACGCCATCCCCCTTCTCCGTGTCGGCCGCCTTGTTGGCGTCGCGGCGGACGTTGCGGATGGCCACCCGGGCCTCCTCGGCGAGTTCCTTGATCCGGGCCGACATCTTGCGGCGCACGTCGGTCGACAGGGCGGGGATCGTGATCCGGATCACGCGGCCATCGCTCTGCGGATTGAACCCCAGGTCGCTGGCCTGGATCGCCTTCTCGATGTCCTTGATCGTGCCCGGGTCGAAGGGCCGCACGACGATCTGGTTGGGCTCGGGCGCACCCACGCTGGCCAGCGCCTTGATCGGCGTCGGGGAGCCATAGACCTCGACCCGCAGCGAGTCGACGAGGCCGGGATTGGCCCGGCCCGTGCGGATGCCCGTCAGTTGCTGACGAAACACGTCCGCCGCCTTTTCCATCCGCTCCTCGGCATCCAGCAGTATGTCGTCGACGGGCATCTCGGCCGCTCCTGGGGTGGCGATTCCGACGCGGCGTCAGCCGGCCGGAGACACCGGATTGTGGCACGGCCTTGGCACGGCGGACAAGCAGGCGGCGGGCAGCCTCCTGGTCATCCCCCGGCGGCGACCATGTCGGGGCTCGCGATCAGCGTGCCGATCCGCTCCCCCGCGACGGCCCGCTCGATGTTGCCGTCGCGGCGGTAATTGAAGACGAGAATCGGCATCCGGTGCTCCATGCACTGCGAGATGGCCGTCGCGTCCATCACCCGCAGGTTCTGCTCGCGAACCTGCTGGTACGAAAGCTCGCGGTAGAGCAAGGCGTGCGGGTTCTTCTCGGGATCGTCGGAGTAGACCCCGTCGACACGAGTGGCCTTCATGAGAATGCCGGCACCCAGTTCGAGGGCCCGTTGGGCCGCGGCGGTGTCGGTCGTCACGTACGGGCTCCCGGTGCCGGCAGCCAGGATCACGATCCGCCCCTTCTCAAGATGCCGGCGGGCCCTGCGGCGAATGTAGGGCTCGGCCACGCCGTCCATGCGGATCGCAGTCATGAGCCGCGTCTGGGCGCCGAGGCTCTCGAGGGCATCCTGGAGCGCCAGGCCGTTGATGACCGTGGCCAGCATGCCCATGTAGTGGGCCGTGGCCTCCTGGATCGCAGCGTTGCCGGCCGTGAACGATCCGCCCCGGAGAATGTTGCCCCCGCCGATCACGACGGCCAGTTCCGTCCCACGGGCCACCGCCTGGACCGTCTGCCGCGCGATGTGCACCACCTCGTCCATCGAGATGCCCCGCTCACCCTGCCGGGCGAAGCTCTCACCCGAGAGCTTGAGGAGCACACGTTTGTGAGGGGCGGCAGACATGGCGTCACCGTACACAGTCATTGAGCGAGGCAACAACGCTGCAGGCCGTAGGCCCGTCACTCCATGACGGGCTTTGCCCGTTGCGGAGCAACGGGCCTACACCTCAACCACCCAATTTCCAATTCTCGACCGACTTCACATCGAGGCCGGCCGACTTCGCCAACTGGCCGACGGTCTGCTTGTCATCCTTCACGAACGGCTGCTCGAGGAGCACGCACTGGCTGAAGAAATTTCGCAGCCGGCCCTCAATCATCTTAGCGATGATGTTCTCCGGCTTGCCCTCCTTGCGGGCGGCCTCCGAGAGAATCTCCCGCTCCTTGTCGACGACGGACGGATCGAGATCTTCCTTGCGGATGGCCTGTGGCGCGAGCGCGACGACGTGCATCGCGATGTCTTTCGCCACCTCGGCCGCGTTCGCAGCCGACGTGTTGCCGCCGATCTCGACGATCGCGGCCTTCGAGCCGTCGTGGTGGGCATAGCCGCCGCACGGGGCGTCGATCCGCTTGATCCGCGAGAGCTCGAACACCTCCCGCATCCGGTTGAAGAGGTCGTCCTTCAACTCGGCGAGCGTCTTCCCGGGATGGGCCTGGCTCTTCTGGGCCATCAGGTCCGCCGGCGTCGCCGCACCGGGACCGAGGGCAAGCGTCTTGGCGATGTCGTTGCAGAGATCCTTGAAGTCGGGGCTGCCGGCCACCGGCGGGCTCTCGCACTTGAACTCGATGATCGTGCCGACCCCCTTCACTGCATCGGTGTAGACGGCCAGGCGGCCGCAGGAGGTCTCGCGGTCGGCCCGCATCGACTGGGTTTTGATGCCCTGCTTCCGCAGCCACTCGACGGCTTGATCCGTGTTGCCGCCGCACTCCTGAAGCGCCTTCTTGCACTCCATCATCGGCAGCCCGGTCTTTTCGCGGAGGGCCATCACGGCCCCAGCGGTGATTTCAGCCATCGGTCAATCTCCTGGGAACGAGGTAGACATGCATGCGGAGGACGTGAATGCGGCACTCTCGCGGCGGCCGACGCCATCAGCCACCCAAGACCGGACCGAGACCGGAACCCTGACTGGCAGACGCAGGCCGCGGCCGAAACCCTTCGATCAGGTCGCGGTCTTCGGTACCGAACGCTTGGCCACCATCGGGCGTGCCTTGGGCTTCGGCTTGGAGGCGGCCGCATCGGCCTCGCCCCCTTCCGCCTTGGCCTGGGCCTCGGAGGCCGTCGAGGCCTTGCCCTCGGCGATCGCGTCGGCGAGCCGAGCCGCCACCAGTTCGATCGAGCGGATCGAGTCGTCGTTGCCTGGGATCGGCAGATCGACGACGTCGGGATCGCAATCGGTGTCGATCAGGGCGACCGTGGTGATGCCCATCTTACGGGCCTCGTTGATCGCGTTCTTCTCCTTCTTCGGATCGAACACGACGAGGCACTCGGGCAGCCGCGACAGCGTGCGGATGCCGCCGAGGTTGCGGAGCATCTTGCGGTGCTCGCGCCGCAGCGACGACTGCATCTTCTTCGAGTAGGTGGAGAATGCGTCCGAGGGGAGCAGGGCCTCGAGCTCCTCCAGGCGGGCAAGTCGGTTGCGGATCGTGCGGAAATTGGTGAGCGTGCCCCCCAGCCACCGCTCGTTGACGTAAGGCATGCCGCAGCGGGCGGCCTCGCGCGCCACGGCCTCGGCCCCCTGCCGCTTCGTGCCCACGAAGAGGACGATGCTGCCGGTGGAGGCGACCTGCTTCAGATACTTCTTGGCTCGCAGGAGCCCGCGAATCGTCTCGCGGACGTCGATGATGTGGATGAGATTGCGGCGGCCGTGGATGTAGGGCCGCATCTTCGGGTTCCAGCGGCTGGCACGATGGCCGTAGTGGACACCTGCTTCAATCAATTCCTGGGCCAGGACGTTCGACACGCGGACACGCTCACTTGGAGGGAGGATAAGGGAAACCCGGGGCCGGGGATGGGAAACCTTGACACTATCGGCTTTTTTCGGGCTGTGTCAACGCGACCCCGCCAGCCCCGGAAATGCCGTCGCCCCGGCGGCGAGACTGGATTTTTTCGAGCGGATGCTAGACTCGCCCGGCTTCGGATCGCTTTACCCCCTTGCCCGGCCTCACCGCCGCCTTCCCGCAGATATGCGCCACGTCCTCTCGGCCACGGTTCAGAACGTCCCGGGGGTGCTCGCCCACGTCTCGGGCATGCTCGCCTCCCGGGGCTACAACATCGACAGCCTCGCCGTCGGCGAGACGGAAGACCCCCGCTTCTCGCGGATGACGTTCGTGCTCCGCGGCGACGACCGGGTGCTCGATCAGGTCCGCCGCCAGCTCGAAAAGATCGTCACGGTCGTCCGTGTGGACGACATCAGCTCCCGCAACTACGTGGAGCGCGATCTGATGCTGGTGAAGGTCGCCGCTCCGGCCGGCGCCGCCCGCACCGAGGTGAAGGAGCTCGCGGAAATCTTCCGCGGCCGGATCGTCGACGTGGCCGGCGACAGCGTCATCGTCGAGATCTCCGGCACGGAGAAGAAGCTCGAGGGCTTCGTCGAACTGATGCGGCCCCGCGGGATCCTCGAATTGGTCCGTACCGGCCGAATCGCGATGGTGCGGGGCAGCCTCCCGACCCGTGAACTCACCGAGGCGGCCGATGGCGGCCGCCCAGCCGACGCCGCCGACGCCACCGACTCACTCGCCTGACACACCCCCCTCACCACGCCAGGAGCATCCCGTGCCCGCGACGATTTACTACGACACCGACGCCGACCTCGCCGCCCTCAAGGGCAAGACCATCGCCATCATCGGTTATGGGTCCCAGGGCCATGCCCAGGCCCAGAACCTGCGCGACAGCGGGCTGAACGTCGTGGTGGCCCAGCGTCCGGGCGGCCCCAACTACGAACTCGCCAAGAGCCACGGCTTCCAGCCGATGTCGGTCGAAGACGCGGTCAAGCAGGCCGACGTGATCAACATCCTGCTGCCCGACGAGCTGGCGGCCGACGTCTACCGCGCCGCGATCAAGCCCAACCTCAAGAAGGGCGCCGTGCTGATGGCCAGCCACGGCTTCAACTTCCACTTTGGCCAGATCGAGCCGCCGGCCGGCCACGACATCCTGCTCGTCGCTCCGAAGGGCCCCGGCCACCTCGTCCGTAGCGAGTACGTGAAGGGGGGCGGCGTCCCCTGCCTGATCGCGCTCGGCCCGAACGCCTCCCCCGAGACGAAGAAGATCGGCCTGGCCTATGCGAAGGGCATCGGCGGCACCCGCGGCGGCGTGATCGAGACGACGATCGCCGAGGAGACCGAGACCGACCTGTTCGGCGAGCAGGCGGTGCTCTGCGGCGGCGTGTCGGAACTCATCAAGGCGGGCTTCGACACGCTCGTCGAGGCGGGCTACCAGCCCGAAATGGCCTACTTCGAGTGCCTCCACGAAATGAAGCTCATCGTCGACCTGCTCTATCAGGGCGGCCTGGAGTACATGCGGTACAGCGTGTCGAACACCGCCGAGTATGGCGACTACACCCGGGGCAAGCGAATCATCACCGACGAGACCCGCGCGGAGATGAAGAAGATCCTGGAGGAGATCCGCTCGGGCGAGTTCGCCCGCGACTGGATCCTCGAGAATCGGGCCGGCGCCGCGATGTTCAAGAGCACCCGCCGCCGCGAGCGTGAGCATGAGCTCACCCGCACCGGCCGCCAGCTCCGCAAGATGATGAAGTGGATCGAGAGCAAGGAAGTGTGATGACGCCCGAGGAATACCAGGCCCGTAGCTTGTACGAGCAACTCCAGCCGGGCGACCGGGTGGAGGTGGCGCACGGCGTGACGGTGGGCTCGAGCGCGAAGTGGAGCACCACGACCGTGGGCAAAGTGCTGCGAACGGAGCGTCGGCGACATGGCCTCCACTTCCGCCGCAATGCCGACGACAAGGTCTACAGCGACGTCCTGATCCTCGCCCGCGACGACGGCGAGCTCACCACGGTGACGATCGACGAGTTCACGCGGCTCCGCCGGCTGTAGGCCTGTTGCGCAGCACGGTGATGCAGTCGCCGAACCGTGGCACACCGATCTGCATGTGGCCGTGCGGCGTCTGCCACATCCACTGCGACTCCTGTCGCACGACCGTGAGCCCGGCCGCACGGGCCCACGCCCGCATGTCGCTTCGCGACACCGGCGATCGCCAGCCATGATCCCCGGGCTGATCGGTCGCCACGTCGCGGACAGTGGCGTTCTCCGCGCCACCTCGCCGCCAGTGCCTGAACCGGCTCACAACGCGACACAGCAGTCCATCCCTGCTGCGATCGGCATGATGCAGCACCGCCATGCCCCCCGGCCGCAGCACCCGGGCGATCTCGGCGAGATAGCGGCGACATTCCTCAGGCGCCACGTGCACGAGGCAGTCGTAGCTCCACACGCCATCGACCGCCGCAGTGAGATCGGCCGGCAGATCGGCCGCCTGCGAGAGGTGGGTTCGGATCCGGCCGCGGCCGGCGAGCCGCTGGCGGCAGGCATCGAGGCAGTTCGGCGCGATGTCGCAGAGCACGAGCATGCCGGACTGGCCGATGAGCAGCTCCGACCAGCGGCCATGCCCCGGGCCGATCTCCAGGATCGTGCCCTGTCGCGGAAAGAGTGGCAGATAGCGGGCCACGATGCCGGCCTTCCAGTCCGTATACGGGATGCCGCAGGCCCGCGCCTGGCCATCCCAACCGTCGCCCTCGCCCGTCCACGGATCGCGGGCGTCCCACTGGGCGAGATTGTCTCGCACGGTGTGCTCGCCGCCGGCGCCGCACCCCGCGTCGGCCGCGGCGGCAGCCTGTATCCGCCGCTCGGCCGCCAGCCGCCACTGCGACACCGGCTCGGGATAGCGGTGCTCCAGTTCGACGAGCATCGGCAGCCAGCGCCGGGACACGGCCGCTTTCACACTGGCCAACTCGGTCGCGGGCAGCGGGGTCTCGCCACCGTTGCGGGGAGCCCGACGTCCTGTCTGGACGACAGCCTCGGCCTGGAGCGGATCGATTCCGAGGAATGCGCACGTACGCGCAATAACGGCCGCTGGGTCGCAAGCGATGTCGTCGTGAAACAGCACGAGCAGGCGGTCGCTGGGCAGATACCGCTGCCAGATGTCGAGGGTCCGCAGGTAATCGGTGCGGAGCAGATTGGCCGGCGAATCGCAGGCCGCGAGCAAGTGGGCCGCCGTGGGCCGCTCGACGCCCTCCCTGCAAAGCTGGTGCAGCCCGCCGGAGATAGCCCGAGTGACCGGATCACGCAGCGTGACGATCACTTTCGTATCGGGCATGACGCGGGCAATCTCTGCGACGGCTTCCTCGTCGAGCGTGGCATACGCTGGCGTACAGTCGCAGGCCAGTTGGTCATCGGGAGCCGCGTCGAAGATCGCCGCGTAGTTCTCCCAAGAGTGCCGGGCCGGAAAGCCGTGTCGCACGGCCATCTGGATCCGGCTGTTGCGACCGGCATCATCCGGGCTGCCTGCTGCGTCGTTCGCCAGCAGTGCCAGCGCCTGCCGCTGACGAAACTCGCCGACTACCGCATCGCTCCCGTCCTGGTCGAAGTGATGAAACTCCTTGACGCCGCAGGACCAGATCTGCGGATGCTGCTGCAGCACGGCGTGGAGCCAGGTGGTGCCCGATCGCTGGGCGCCGATGCACAGCACGTCGGGGAGCCGTGGCCGGGCTGCAAAGTCGTCGAGTGTGCCGAGCGGATCGGCCAGCCGCATGGCCTCACTGCCCGCAGGCAGCGACCGGAGTGAGGCGATTGCGTCGGCACCGACACCGATCCCCAATTCGAGGATCGGGTCCCGGGCATTGACGAGGATCGTGGTCAGCTCGCCAGGCTCGGCCATGAACGGGACCGACTCGCCGCGAAGAAAGGATTCCGCCGTCCGCAGGAACACCGCCGAGTCGTTTGGGTAGCCCGAGGTCGCGACCGTTGACGCGTGCCGAAAGCGGATCAGATACAGCCCAGCCGGCAGGGCAGCATCGGCCGTCTCGCCGGCCAGCGGGAGCGGGCACTGCGGCAGAGCGGCGAGGCTCGATCCATCCCCGTGGACCCTGACCTGCCGGGCCTGGCTGAAGAACTCCGGGAGCGGCTCGGGTTCGGGCCAGGCCGTCACGTATGGCTCGAACCGCCAGTGATCGAGCCGGGGCGAATTGGGGATGCGGTCGCTCGGCTCGCGAAGGTGCCAGTGTGCCAGACTCTCCGGCAGAACGCCGATCGGATACCGCGCGGCGAGGCGACGATTGAAGTGCCAGTCGCCCAGCGCGGGGAGCCCTTCGTGAAATGGTCCGACCTGTTCATAGGCCAGACGACGGAACACGAACGCGATTGGTGGAAACCGATTGCTTGTCGCCAGATCGTCGGCCGTGATGCGATCGAGCATCGGGCCAAACTCGACGGCTCGTCGCCGCACACACTCGCCTCCCTCCCAGGCCTCGTGCACGAGCAAGCTGCGGCACACGGCCGCCGTCTCACCGGTGGCATGCAGCCGGCCGACCATCCGCTCGAGAAACTCCGGGCTCCAACTGTCGTCGTCATCGTGGATGGCAATGAACTCGCCCGGCCCAGCCACAATGCCCGCGTTGCTTGCTGCCTCCATGCCGAAGTGCCGGTCGCGATGCAGGATGCCGAGCCGGCCCTCGAACAGGTGGCGATACGCGGCGATCTCGCCCTCCACGAGATGCGGCGGCCCGCCGTCATTGACGATCTGGAGGAACCAATGCGGATAGGTCTGCGAGAGCACGCTCCGCATCGCTCTCGGGAGCATGTGCAGTCGCCACCTCGTCCGCATCACGATGAGCACGCGTCCGAAGTCGGCTCGACGGGCGGGGCTCGGCTCGTCTGCGGCGGGCTCGGCTGTGGCCTGACCGCCAGCCGCCCTGGACGCTCGGTGATTCCAGAGCCCCGGATCGACGATCGCCGCCGCCGCCGGGGCCCGCTCTGCCGCATCGGGCATCCCACACAACACTGCCATGGCCGTAAACGCCGCCACCGGCTCGCGGAGCAGTTCCTCGTGGTGCACCGTGTGCATGGCGAGCCCTCCAGCGTCGCGGGTGATGCTCCGCTGATGGTCACTCCAGATCCGCATCGCCAGTTCGAGCGGCATCCCGTTGCGGGCGGCGAGCGAAGCAGCGACGTCGTCAGCCTCGCGATAGACCCGGAGGATTCGCAGTTCAGTTCGGAGCCGGTGGGCTACCTCCCGCCAGAGCGGAATCAGCAGGCTCGACCGGGGATCCTTCACGAGCCAGTGACCGCAGGCAGCCAGTTCTGTCGAGGCGACCGCCACGAACCGGTCGATCGTGTCGCGCGTATCAGGCCACTCGAGCCACCGGTCCGGGAGCGGGCCGGGTGCCGAATGCCATTCACGGCCGAACCGGATCAGGAGCCGCTCCTGCGCCTGCCAGACGTCAGCGTGCTCCCAGTGACCATGCGGATTGGCAGGATGCGGCGCCGTATCGATCCGCCCGCCGAGATTCACGCCCATGGCGTGGAGACCGCGGGCCACGAGCGACGTGCCCGACCGGTGCATGCCCACGACGAGAATGATCATCGTTTCGTGGCCATCAGCCCCAGATGTCACGCCACGCGGGCGATGATGCACTTGAGGTACTCGCCCTCGAGGCAGCTGGCGCTGACCGGGTGGTCTGGGGCCGCGCCGCGGCATTCGAGCAGCTGGATCGGGCGGCGCGACCGCTGGGCCACACCGGCAAGCATCTGCAGGAAGTCGTCCCGCGGCACGGAGCCGGAGCAGGAGCAGGTGACCAGAATGCCCCCCGGCTCCAACAGGTCGACGGCCACGCGATTGATCCGGTGATAGGCCCGCAGGGCATCCTCGAGGCTCGCGCGGCTGCGGGCGAACTTCGGCGGATCGAGGATCACCATGCCGAATCGCTCGCCCGCCGCACTCAAGGCGTCGAGCTTCTCGAAGGCGTCCGCCGTCTCGACCGTCACGTTCGCGGCGCCGTTGAGATCGGCGTTGGCCTTTGCGAGCACCGTCGCCTTGGCACTCGAATCGACGGCCAGGACGCTGCGGGCGCCCCCCGCCGCACAGGCCACGGCAAAGCCGCCGGAGTAGCAAAACATATCGAGCACCCGCCGGCCCCGGGCATAGGCTCCCGCGGCCTGACGGTTGTCGCGCTGGTCGAGGTAGTAGCCCGTCTTCTGCCCCTCGGCGAGGTCGATGCCGAACCGCAGCCCCCGCTCCGAGACGAAGATCGGGCCGGCCGGCGGCGCGCCGCGGATCACGCGGTCGGGCAGGTGCAGGCCCTCCAGCTTCGCCAGGCCGCGGTCGGCTCCCCGGAGGAGAATGCCCCGCGGGGCCACGAGTGATTCGAGGATGTCGCTGATCTGCTCCAGTCGCGGCACGAGTGCCGCAGCCGTCACCTGCACGGCGAGATGCTCGCCGTAGCGATCGACGATCAGGCCGGAGAGGTCGTCCCCCTCGCTGTTCACGAGCCGGCAGCCGCCGGCACGGTCGTCGAGACCGAGCGTCCGTCGCAGGCCGACCGCCGCCTCCAGCCGCGTCCGCCAGAATCCGGAATCGAGCCGCGTGGCCGCGTCGAACGCATAGAGCCGCACGCGGATCCTGCTGGCGGGGTTCCAGAGGCCGCGGGCCACGAACGTGCCGTCGTGCGTCACGAGATCGACGACGTCTCCCTCGGCCGGCTCGCCGTCGAGCCGGAGCACGGCCGAGTCGAGCACCCACGGATGCCGACCAAAGAATGGCCGGGCCCGCTTCGGCTTGAGCACCACGGTCGCGGTCGGCAGTCCGGTGCCGGGATCACTGTCCGGCCCGTCAGGCATGCACGACCTGCTTGGACGGGCCCGGGAGCACGTGGGGCGCGGGCAGGCTGTCGCTGCCGGCATCGACCTTCACCTTGCGGCCGCCCTCGCGAGCGGCCTTCTTGCGTTCGATCCGCAGCACGCTCCAACTGAATACGGCGCCCAGCGGGCCGGCGAGCAGGGCGGGCAGCAGGATCAGGTTGCCGACCAGGGCGACCGTGAGCATCGAGAGCATCATGTAGCCGAATCGCTGGGTCGGTCCGAATGGAGACAGCGAGAAGACCGAGAGGCCGATGCCGATCACGCCCCAGCTCTGATACATCGCCCGGGCACAGCCCTTGTAGGCGAGCATCGTGGCCTGTCGACGGTCGAGGCCCTCGGCGATGCCGCGCCGAAACCAGAGCATGAAGTGCACGACGTCGTCGACGGTCACCCCGAGCGCCACGCTCGGGGCCATCACGGTGCCGATGTCGATGAGCAGATTTCCGGTGCCGAGCGACTTGAGGATCGCGTTGCCCCAGCCCATGCCGCCGAAGACCATGATCGCGGGAAAGGCGGCCGGCAGCAGGAGCACGAGCCCGGCCGAGGCAGCCCGGCAGAGCAGGATCATCACCGCAACGATGATCGCGAAATCCCAGATGAAACCGATCTTCAGCCCGTCGAGCAGCGAGTGCTGGGCCTTGTAGACGAGCGGCACGAGGCCGGTGTAGTCGACCGACACGCCCGCCACGTCCTCGCCCTGGAGCCGGGCCAGGATCGGATCGATCTTCTTCTGCAGGTCGGCCTTGAAGAGGGCGTAGTCGACCTCCTTCACGGCGCTCACCCGGGCGCTGATCCGCCACAGTTCCTGGTCGTGCAGTTCTCCGTCGGGACCTGCCACCTTCGCCTCACGGAGGTAGTCACCGGCCAGGAAGTCGTCGCGGTGGGCGGTGAGCCGGCGATTGAGCACGCTGCGGCGGGTGCGGGCATTGAGGCCGAGGGCCCGGCCCGCCACGCCGCCGATCCCGTCGCCCGAGTCACCCACGTCGAGGCTGCGGCCGAAGGTCACGGTGGAGAGCGAACTGCCCACCTCGTCAAGCCCGCCGATCTCCCGCTGGATCTCACCGACGAGCTCCATTCGCTCGAGGAAGTTGAGCGAGCAGGCCTTGTCGTCGATCCGGACGAGGATTTCCATCGGCACGAGCGGGCCGAGGTGGTCTTCGAGCCACTGGTAATCGGTGCGGATGCGGGCCTTCGGGGAGAAGAGCCGCATCAACTGCACGCTGCTCTCGACCCGGGTCATGCCGTAGCCGACACCGGCCATCACGAGCAGGCAGACCGCGGCCGTGATCGCGTGATGCCGCGTGATCCACTCGCCCACCCTCCACCACGGGCTCGCCTCGATGGGCCGCCAGGAGGGGGACTCCTCTTCGTTTCCGGCCGCCACGCCGATCTTGAGCTTCGGGGGGAACAGCTCGAGCGCCGCCGGCATGAGCGTGACGAGGATCAGGAAGCTCGTGAGCACGCCAAGCGCCGAGAAGATGCCGAACATTCGAATCGGCACGAGTTCGCTCACGCCGAGCGTGGCGAGTCCCACGGCCGTGGTGCCGGTGGCCAACGTGAGCGGCAGGAGCGCGTGCTGGACCGCGTGCCCCGCGGCCCCCTCCTGCACGCCGGTTTCAGCGAGCTGGTCGCGGTAGTAGTTCGCGAGGTGGATCGCGCCGGACGTCGTGGCCACGTAGACCAGCGACGGCATCGTGAGCAGGATCGCATCGACCGGATATCCCGAGTACCAGACGATCGCGAGGCTCGCGAACATGCTGTAGACGCCGGAGGCGAGCACGAGCGTGACGAGCGTCGGGCTCTTCAGGCTCCACCAGCTGACGATGCCGCCGACCACGAGCGACAGGCCGAAGAGCACCGTGACGCTGGTCTGCCCTGCCTTGTCGATCGAGACGTTGTCGACCGGCGGCCCGCCCATGTGGACGGAGGCCTCGGGGATGCCGCACTCCTTCACCGCCACCCGCTTGATCGTGTCGATCGCCCCATGGAGGTTGGCCCGGGCGGCGTCGGACAGCGTCAGGACCAGGCAGGTCTGGCGGGCGGAATGGTCGTCGGCAGGGGCGTTGGCCTCCACGCCGGCCGGTGGCGGCCCGATCAGGGCGCCGGTGAGCCGGCTGACGGCCTCGGCGGGGTCGAGGTTGAGCGGCTCCTGGGACATCTGGGCGACCGCCCGGGGGCCGGTCTGGGCCGTCTTGAAGTACAGCGGCCGGTCGATCCGGGAAGCCTCCTCCGGCGGCGGCAGCAGCTTGCGGGCCAGCAATTCGAGCCGTGGATCGGCCATCGTGCAGCCGTCCCAGCTGACGAGCACGAACTCCTCCCCCTGGAAATTCTGGCGGAAGAACCGGTATGTCTGGGTTTCCGGGTACTCGAGGGGGAGCCAGCCTTTGACGTCGTTGCGGTTGTTGCCCTTGGCCTTGATCGCCCCGATCACCACCAACGGCAGCAAGAACACCAGGACCGAGAGGATCCCGACGCTATACCGCTGGTAGAAGTTCTTCCGGGAGTGAGACTGCTGCGACATCGATGTCGTCCGGGCCCTGCACGGGGCGGGTTTCTGCCCGCCGGAACGAGAAACCCTACAGGTGTTTCCGAGGCCAGTCCATATCGTTCGGGCCATCCGGAGCCCATTTTTGGAGCACGCCGGGTGACGTAAGTCTTTTTCAGGGAAGAGCTTCCGCCATACGCACTGACGTCACATCCGGCATGGACACCGTCGACTTTGCCGGCCTGTCAGGATGGGGAATCTGGCAAATCCACCCCTGTGGGGGGAGCGGTGTCGCTCGCCACAAAGCTGCACGCCTTGTGGGAGCCGTCACAGAACGGCCGGGAGCGGGTCTGGCCGCAGCGGCAGAGGGCGACGGCCCGCTTGTGGGCCGGGAGCTGGAATTCCCGGCCAGTGTGGTCGGTCACCCGCAGCCCCACCTGCGCCTGGCCATCGACGACCGGGAGTTCGACGACGAGCGGCCCATGTTCCCGACACCGGATCGTGACCACCGGGCTGCCGGGTGAGGCGGGCCGCGGGGCCTGGCCAGCGGATCGGTATGGCTCGTGCGAATCGCTCATCACGGCTTCTCGGGGGCCTGACGCGCGATCCACCACCACAGCGCCCCGGCCAGGGCCAGGAGCACGAGCGACACGAGCTGGGAAATCGACAGCGGCGTGCCGAGGGCCGGCGGTTCGTCCACACGAATCGCCTCCAGGAGCAGGCGCGAAAGCGGGTGCAGCGTGAGCACGAGGGCGAACACCTGGCCGTCGCGGCGGGCCAACGGAGTGAAGAGCACGGCCACGATGGCCAGCAGTGCGGCATCCACTGCCGCGTACAGCTGCGCCGGGTGGATCGGCAGGCTCCAGGATTGACCGTCCGTGCCGGCGGAGGCCGGCAGCAACCCGCGGGCGGCCTGATCGAGCCACGGCGGGCTCTCCGGCGGAAACCGCACCGCCCAGGGCAGGTCGCAGGGCCCGCCGTAGCAGCAGCCATTCAGAAAGCAGCCGACGCGTCCAAGGGCGAGACCCACGAGCAGCCCCGGCGCGATGCAATCGGCGAGCTTCAGCAGCGGCAGGCCACGGCGCCGGGCGAATCGCCACGCGGCCCACGCCGCCGTCGGCAGCGAACCAAAGACGACGAGCCCGCCGGCCGCGAGATTGAGCACCCTGCCGAGCGACTCGCCGAGGCTCATGCCGGGCCGAAAGAACTGTTCCCAGTATTCGATCACGTAGAACAGCCGCGCCCCGACGAGCCCCCACAGAAAGACCTCCATCCCGAGCGCGAGAATCGTGTCGGCGTCGAATCCGGCCGCCCGCCCCCGCACGATCGAGAGCCACGTGCCGGCCGCCGCCGCCGCCAGCAGCATCACGCCATAGCCCCGCACGGGCACCCCCTGCCCATCGTCGAGCGCCGGCAGGCCCCAGGCGATCATCGCCCCCGCCACGAGCAGTGGCAGGCCGAGCGCCGCTGCCGCAGGGCGGAATCCGTGCCGCAGGGCGGCACGCAGAAACACCCCCCCACCAGCCACCGCCCAGATGGCGAGCATGATGCCGAAGCCGAACAGCGGCCAGGCGTCGGAGCCCGAGCCCAGTTGCATCGGCACGTGAAAGAGCGTCGATCGCATCGGGTCAGCCGGGCCTTCGCCGCGGAGGCAGCAGACGGTTGTCGATCAGACGGGTGGACCCGAGGCGGCCGGCGACCACAGCGACTGCCGGCGGCTCCGCGCCAGCCGGCGGGAGCGGGTCGAGTGTGTCGGCCGAGACGACGGCCGCATAGTCGATGGCGATGCCCCGGGCTTCGAGCGGCTGGCGGAGGGCCCGCTCCACCGCGGCGATGTCGGCACCGGCCTGCCAGAGCCGGTCGGCGGCGCAGAGCCCCTCGTGCAGCGCCACGGCCCGCTGCCGCTCGTCGGCGGCGAGGTAGGCGTTTCGCGAGCTCATCGCCAAGCCGTCGGCCTCGCGTACGGTGGGGCAGACCGTGATCTCGATCGGCAGGCCGAGGTCGTGCACCATCCGCCTGACGACGAGCGTCTGCTGCCAGTCTTTCGCGCCGAAGTAGGCGACGTCGGCGGGAACACACTGAAAGAGCCGACAGACGACCGTCGCGACACCCGCGAAATGCCCGGGCCGGATCTCCCCCTCGAATCGCCGCGCGGGCCCATCCACGACCACGCGGGTGGCGGCACCGGGTGGATACATGTCGGCGGCCTCGGGCACGAAGATCCACCGCACGCCCAGCGGCTCGAGGATCGCCATGTCGGCGGCGAGCGTCCGCGGATAGCGGGCAAAGTCCTCGGCGGGGCCGAACTGCGTGGGGTTCACGAAGATCGACACGGCGACGTCGTCGCACTCGGCGGCGGCCTGTTCGACAAGCCGGGCATGCCCCGCATGCAGCCCGCCCATCGTGGGCACGAAGCCGACCCGCCTGCCGGCGGCCCGCGCCTCGAGCACGGCGGCCCGCATCAGGGCCGGCTCCCGGATCTGTGCCCCCTGCACGGCCGCCGACATCAGAGCATCGCCTCGACCGCCGCCGTCGCCTCGGCGGCGGCTCGGCCCAGATCGTCGGCAGGCACCACCACCACGGCCTTCGGGGCCCGGGGCGAGCGGGCCTCTCGCGACCGCAGGCGGTCGACGAGCCGCTCCTGCATCCGCACGAGCGTCGCGACGGCCGCCTCGGGCGACGCGCAGACGGCGGTGCCGGCCCGGGCCGCGTCGGCGAACACGTTCGACCAGCGATCGGCCTGCCGACGGCTGAACGCGACCCGTTCTTCGAGCGTCACCGGATCAGCGACGAGCAGGATCGCCACGTGCGGCTGGATCGTGGTGCGGGCCACGGCGTCGAGCTCCGCCTCGAGCCGCACGAGCGACTCCCGCGGCAGTTCCTCTGCCGCCGCCACGGCGACGGCGTCGAGCCAGAAATCGGCGATCGTCCCATGCGGCTCATCGTGCCAGCCGGTCGCGGCCAGCGGTCGGGCCCAGGCGGCGAGCGTCTGCGACCAGGCGGCCGCTCCCGGGGGCAGCGCCGCCGGCAGCGGCACGGGCGCCCGTACGAGCCGCGAGAGCGTGGCGTCGGCCACCGCCTCGGCCACCTCGTGCGCCCCGCTGCCCGGCACGCCCACGACGGCGACGAGCGGATGCGATGCGGAGATGTTGTCGAGTAGGTCGCGCACGGTGCAGGCGGCGGTCGGCACGGTGAGGTCGGCGGCGATCTCGACGGACGGCTCGAGCACGAAGCGGCGGGTGGTCATCCGCGGATGCGGCACCGTCAGTGATTCCGTTTCGACCACGAGATCGTCGTAGAGCAGCAGATCGAGATCGATCGTCCGCTCGCCCCAGCGGTCGTGCCGCTCCCGATGCAGCGTGTTCTCGACGGCTGCAAGCATCCCCAACACGTCCTCGGGGGGCAGCTCCGTATCGATCAGGCAGGCGCCGTTGAGATACGGATCCTGGCCTGCGGGCCCGCCCACGGGCAGCGTCTCGCGATACCGACTGACGGCGACGAGCGCCACTCCCGGCATGAATCGCAGCAACTCGACAGCCCTGTCGAGGTGCTCACGCCGTCTGCCCAGATTGGAGCCGCATCCGATGAGGCATCGTGCCATGGCTGTTCCCGTCCCTCGAGCGAACCGGACGTCGCATTCTACAGGCCGATGTGCTCGCCGGGGCAAATCCTCGAACGCTGGGCGGAAGGGCAGGACGGAATCCGGCAAAAAAACCGGATTCAGTGACACTCGAAAAAAAGCGGGGGGGACATCCAGGCCACGACCAAGGTCGTCGACAGTCGATCCCTCAAGTCGTCGCCCCCCGAACTATCCGTCGAAATTCCTGTATTCGTGGGTCGCAACGCTGGCCGACGCGGCCAACGCGATGCGATGATGGACCGCATTCTGTAAATGCAGTGAGGGTTGTCAAGGCAACGCGGGCGCACGCGAGCGCGAAGCGAACGAGCCGTGGAGTGCGGTCCCGTGCGGCCGAGAAAATCGAGCGATGTCCAGCCTGCCCCCGCGTCATCCCGCCGACGATCTTGACGACGATACGTTCACGCACGACGCGGACGTCGCCGCGGATGATTCCCCGTGCGCCGCAGAGCCATCGACACCGCTCGATTACTGGGCGGTTTCACGCACGCCGCTGACGAGCCTCGTGTTTTCGCTGCCACTCGTGCTGGCCTACGAAGGGGGCGTGCTTTGGCTGGGACGCGGCACGCCCCGTAACGGCGCCGACGTCTGGCTGCGGCAGTTGCTCGACGCCTGCGGCTTCGGAGCCTATTTTCTGCTGCCGGCGCTCACGGTCGCGGGCCTCCTCGTCTGGCATCACGTGGAGCACGACCGCTGGCGGTTCAGCCCGGCCGTGCTCATGGGCATGGCCGGCGAATGCGTGCTCTGGGCCATGGTGCTCGTCGGCATCGCCCGGCTGCAGCAACAGGTCTGGCCGCTCGGTCTCCAGACGGTGGCATGCTGGCCGCTCGCCGCGGCCCCAGGGCCGTCCGCGGGCCTCGTGGACGGGGCACTGGCCCGCGTCGTCGGCTACTGCGGCGCGGGGCTCTACGAGGAAGTCTTGTTTCGCCTGCTCCTGTTGCCGGCGGTGGCCTGGCTGCTCGGCCGGCTCGGCTCCGGGCCGATCACCGCGGCAGTCTGGGCGATCCTGATCACGAGCGGACTCTTCAGCCTCGCCCACTACGTCGGCCCGCTCGGCGATGCCTTCGAACTCTACAGTTTTTCGTTCCGGCTGGCGGCCGGCGTGTTCTTCGCCGCGGTATTTCTCCTGCGCGGCTTCGGCATCGCCGCGGGCACCCACGCCTTGTACGACCTGCTCGTGGGACTGCTGTAGGAGCCGGATCGTCGGGCCAGGTGTGGACATCGATGCTGGCGTGGTGGCCTTCGCGGCCTGCTCCTATACTTTGACTACTGGATTCATGCGTCGTCGTTCGTGTCGCCCGCGCGGCTGACCGCCGCCTCGGCAGGGAGATTGATCGTCGTGCTCTCGGTTCGGCCCAAGACAGCGGATCTCGTCTTTCAGCTCTACGGGCGGGTGGTCCACCCCGAGTTGTTCGAAATCTGCGCGGCCCGGTCGATCGATCGCGGTGGCTACTCGGCCAGCATCGCGATCACGACCGCCGGCCACCTGCTGACGTGGCGACGGGAGGGAATCACGCTCACCGAAGTGGCCACCGACGCCGCCCAGCCGCTGCCGCTCAAGCGGCGGCTGCTCTCACACCGGATCGTCGGCGAACGCGGGGACCGGATGGAATGCCGGGGCGGCACGATCTACGAGACCTGCTTCCAACTGGAGAAGGTGACCGACGACGTGATCTGGTCATTTCAGCAGGAGCTGGTGGCGGCCGGCACCAAGCGGGGCCTTCTCCACCGTTTTCAGGACGGCGGCCGGCTCGCCCTCGGCGCCGTGAGCTTCATCGACATCGAGACCCGCCCGCGCGGCCTGCTCCTGCAGGCATTCCACACGTTCCCCGAGGATCGGGCGATCGTGAAGAGCCAGTCGCTCTTCGAGTTTTCCTGACCGGGCCGTTTCTTCTTCCTGGAATCGCTCATGCCGAAGCCCGCAACCTCCCCGCCGTCCGTCCCCGCCGAGCCGCGCCGCAGCCGCGTGCTCATCGCCGACGACAACGAGCCGAACCGCGAGCTGCTCGAGGTTTATCTGGCCGACGTCGACTGCACGATCGCCACGGCGGTCGATGGCCGCGACACCCTCGACAAGGTGGCGAGCTTCGCGCCCGACGTGATCCTGCTCGACGTGATGATGCCGAAGCTCTCCGGCTTCGAGGTCTGCCAGCAGCTGAAGTCGGATCCTGCCACGAGCCGGATCATGATCCTGATGGTGACGGCCCTCGGCGAGCTCGGCGACATCGAGCGAGCCGTGGAGGCGGGCACCGACGACTTCCTCTCGAAGCCGGTCAACAAGGTGGAGCTCGTGAAGCGCGTCGAGAACATGCTCAAGCTCCGCCACGTGAGCGACGAGCTGGAGCGGCTGCGGAGCTACATCCGCACCATGGACGACGACCAGCCGCCCCGTAGGCCCGTCACTCCGTGACGGGCTGCCCGTTGCTGAGCAACGGGCCTACTTACCTCGGCCGGAGGCCGACGTGCTCCAGCACGCGTTTCGTCGCGGGCGACTTGTTGAGCACGTAGAAGTGGATGCCGGGCACGCCCGCGGCCATCAGGCCCTCCACCTGCCGCGCAGCGAGGGCTACGCCGGCCTCGAATTGCGCCGCCTCGTCGTCACCCGCCGCCTCGAACTCGCGGGTGAAGTCATCGGGCAGTCGGGCCTTGCAGAGGCTGGCGATACGGCGGATCTGGGCGTAATTGGTGACGGGCATCACGCCCGGCACGATGGGCGCCGTGATCCCGAGGGCTTCACACTGCTCACGAAACCGCAGGAAGTCGGCGTTGTCGTAGAAGAGCTGCGTCACCACCACGTCGCCGCCGGCGTCGCACTTCCGCTTCAGGTTTTCAAGATCGGCCGCAGGGCTCACGGCCTCCTGGTGCGTCTCCGGGTAGCCGGCCACGAGGATGCCGAACTCGGGGAACTCGCTGCGGATCAAGGCGACGAGCTCCGACGCATACCGCAGGCCGCCGGCCACTGGCGTAAACGAGGTTTCGCCTTTCGGCGGATCGCCCCGCAGCGCCACGATCGCCGCCACGCCACGGTCGCGCGCCTCGCGCAGGTAGTGACGGAGTTCGTCCACTGAACTACCGACGCAGGTGAGGTGGCTGGCCACCGGCACGTCGTGCCGGGCCTTCACGCCCGAGATCACGTCGAGCGTCTTCGTCTGCGTCGAACCACCGGCACCGTAGGTGCACGTGATGAGTGCAGGCTGGTAGGCCATGAGCTCGTCGACCGTGCGCCACATCACGGCCTCCGACTCGGGCGTCTTGGGAGGAAACAGCTCGAACGAGAGTCCGAACCGACCGGTGGCGTAGGCGTTTGTGAGCGTCATGGCCAAGTATCGTAGCCCGCCCCGGGAAGAAGCGGAATCAGCCGGCCGCGGGGACGGCAAGGCTGGCGACGGCCTGCACGAGGTCGCGGTCGGCGGGCAGGAGTTCGAGGCCGCGGCGGGCCATCATCCGGCCGAGCACCGTGGCCACCTGTTCGGCGGTCGCTCGGCTGCCGCTCGGGCCGCCGCCGACGAGGGTGGAAAACCCGTGCACCACCTCCGGCACGCCGCCCCCGACCGTGGCCGCCGGGCCGATGCGGCAGCCGCAGGGCAGCGACGTGTGGATGGCCGTCTTCGTGAAGTCGCCGATCAGCGCCCCGAGGAACTGCCGGCCGGTGTCGATCACGTCGGTGCCGCCGTCACACCGCGGCTCGTGCAGCCGGATGGGACCGTAGCTCGTCTTCAGATTGCTCGTGATCGTGCCCGCGCCGAGATTCACCCAACTGCCCAGATGGCTGTGGCCGAGGAAGCCCTCGTGGGCCTTGTTGGAAAAGGGCTCGAGCACGCTCGCCTCGATCTCGCCCCCCACGCGGCAGCCGCGGCCCACTGCCGTGCCGCCTCGCAGCCAGGCGTGCGGGTTCACGCGGGCGGCCGGCCCGACCCAGACCGGCCCATCGAGGCAGACGAACGGCCCGATCTCGGCGCCGGACTCCACCACCACCGGGCCGTTGCGGACCACGACGGCGTCGGCCACCTGGCACCCGGGGGCGACGAACAGACCAGGCCGGATCTCCTCATAGCCGCCGGTGTCGATCCGCAACGCGAGCGAGCCGGGGAGCGTGCGCTCGTGGGCGGTGACGATGTCGTGCGCGGCCCCGATCATCGCGATCACGGCCGCTGTCTCGGGCAGCGCGAGCGACTCGATCATGGCCACGGGGTCGTCAGGGCCGGCGAGCAGCCGTTCGACGACGGCCTGATCGGGCCCAGTGCCGTCGGCGGCCAGATGCAGGACCGCGGCGGCAATGCTGTCTGCCTGCCGCACCGCGCCGCGGTGGCCCGCCTCCACGAGTTCGCGGAGGGCGAGGAGATTCTCGCGACTGGGCACGACCCGGGCGTTGACGAGCAGTGCGACGGCCCCGCGCCGCGAGGCCGAGGGCTGCCAGCCCGCATCGGCGACACCGCCCCAGACTGCGAGGCGACCGCCGAGGCCGGCGAGATGGGCCGTGAGGTGAGGCCGCACGGCCCGCCGCACGTGCCCGAGATGCCCGAGCGCTTCCACGAGCGTCTGCGATCCGAGCGTGAGATCGCAGGCTGGGCGGGCAGCGACCAGATTGCCGATCGCCGTGACGCCGGCATCTTCGAACGCGATGACGATCATCTGGCCCCCGGTCAGCACGAGGCGGGAAAGGATTCCGCTGAAACGTCACAGTCACTCTATCGCCGCTGGCAATACGGAGCGTGTCGGCGTAGGCTTCTGAGAGATCGGACGCCCCTCACGAGCCGGAGTGGCGGAATGGCAGACGCGGCGGACTCAAAATCCGTTGCCCGCAAGGGCGTGTGGGTTCAAGTCCCACCTCCGGCATTGAGAATTCGACGGGAAAGAATGGGGTTCGCGATCGGGCGGCCCCGTGTGGTCACCCCCTGAAAGGGTCGACTGTTAGGCGCACTGTTAGGCGCAGCGCTTTTTTTGCCTCTTTACGAGCTCGCCTTGCCCCGTTTCGTCCGCGGCTTTTTCCCGATCGCTTTTTGCTCCGGCTCCGCGGCCTTCTCGTGCTCGTGCCACAGGATGGCGGCGGTCCTCTCGGCGTTGCGGCCCACGTAATAGGACAGGGTCGTGTCGATCGACTCGTGCCGCATCAGTTCCATCAACTGGGCGGGCATCAATCTGGCGGCCCAACGCTCGCCAAAGGCCCGCCGCAGGTTGACCCCTCCCCGGTTTCTGTACCAGTGCTCATGAGAGAGTTGGGGAACAAGAGCCTGCGTGGTGTGTCGTAGGGAGGGGCGCAGCCCCGACCGGAGACACACCACGCGTCGCCCCCGGGACCACCCCGGAGGCCATATCGTCCAGCCCGGCAACATACGCCGCCGGGGTCATCCACTTCAGGCCACCATGCGGCCGCCTGTGGTTGTAGTCTACCCGCCACTGGTCAAGAACCACACGAGCCTCAGGCAGGCTCAGGAACAACTCACGGTCGAGTAGCTCGTCACGCAGCTTCCCGTTGAAGCTCTCCACGTAGCCGTTCTCCCAGGGGCTCGCCTTCTGGATGTACAGCGTGCGAACGCATGCCCTCGCCAGCCACTCTTGGACCTCCTTCGCGACGAACTCCGGACCGTTGTCGCTCCGCAGGTGCTCAGGCACACCTCGCACGGCGAACAGATACTGAAGCGTCATGATCACGTCCCGAGCAGTGAACGATCGGCCGACCTCGATCGCCAGGCACTCCCGCGTGAACTCGTCGATCACCACCAGAATCCGAAGCTGCCTGCCGTCCTCCGTGCGCTCCGTCAGGAAGTCGTAGCTCCACACATGGTTCCGGTGTGTCGACCGATGACGAACGCACCCATTGGCACTCATCCCCGGCAATCTCCGGCGTTTTCGCTGCTTTCGCGGCACCTGCATGTGCTCCTCCTTCCAGATCCGATGCACCCGCTTGATGTTCACTCGCCGCCCGCCGAACGCATCCGGGCCCGTCAGAACCTGATGCGTCCGTTCGCTCCCGTACCTCGGGAACGACTCCACGATCTTCCTCATCACGGCAAGCAGTTCACGGTCGCCGTCAACCTTCCTGGGACGGTGCCGATGCGTGCCTCGGTTCTGGCCGAGCACCCGACAGACTCTTTGCTCCGAGACCTGTTCCTGCCCCAAGGTCTGCCGGACGGATTCCACCGTCCGACGCCGACGCTCGGGGCATATCAGTTTGGACGGGCGGCCTCCTTGAGGATCAACATGTCCAAAGCCTGATCCGCTACCAGCCTCTTCAGCCTCGAGTTCTCCTTCTGGAGCTCCTGAAGCTGCTTCGCCATCTTCGGATCCATGCCACCGAACTTCGTTCGCCAGCGGTAGTAAGTCTGCTGGCTGATCCCCAGCCGTCGGCAGACATCCGGAACATTCATGCCCTTCCCAAGATCCACGTCAGCCTGCCGCAGCAAGCCAACAATCTGCTCTGCACTGTGTCGCTTCTTCATCGGAGAACCCTTTCAAACCCCACGCGGGGGAGGAGGATTCTCTCACAAGAACTGGCTCAGGATTTGGGGAGGGGGTCAGTGCGGGAGCCGGGCGTCAACTGAACCATCCATGAAAACACAGAGGGGAGCAGGCCCTTGATGGCGACCTGCTCCCCTCGCGTTTGAATCACGTTGGCTGGTGCGCGTCAGGCCCGCTTTCGACGCCGCCACATCTGCCAACCTCCGCAGGCAAGCCCGGCCAGTCCCATCACCCACGTCGATGGCTCGGGCACGGCAACCGGACTTGCGAGACGAAAACCGAGGCTGTTGTCCTCGTACGACGCGTCAAGCGTGTTGCTGCTGGAGGACGACAAGTAGAACACACCGCTGGCGCCGTCGTGGAACCAGTTGCCGCCCCGCAGCCCACGAGACGAGCCGGCAGCACCCGTGAGATCGTTCCACTCAAAGACGTTGCCGCTCATGTCAAAGGCGCCGTAGGCACTTGCGCCGCCATTGGTGCCCACCGTCGTCACGTTGCCCGTCTGGCCGTTCCACGATGCCGTAGAGTTGTAGTTCGCGAAGTTCCCTGTGCTGCCTGCGGAGCCAATTCCAGTAGTACCAGACGTTACCTCCGTGGGGGCCGTGTCGCTCTGCGTGGCGTAGTCCCAGTAGCCCGCGTTCGTGCTCCCGCCCTTGTGGTACGCCGCCTTGTACCACTGATCTTCCGTCGGGATGTAGAACGTCGCGCCGGAGTTCACCGCAGGGGCAGTGCCGCTCGTTTGACCGCCTATGAGCGTGTAGGCACCAGTCTCCGTGCTCGACGAACTCGTCCCTCCGTTCATCAGCCAGTTGGAAACTCTCGCCGCATCGAACCAATTCACGTAGTTCACGGGCTTGTCGCCCATGTTGGACCTGACGGCGTAGGTATAAGAACCCGATGCACCGCTTCGCGTGATGCCACCGCGGGCATCGCTGCCCATCTGCGAGTTGTACAGCGAGTAGGTGTCGGTCGCCGCCACGGAGTTCAGGAAGTCCGTGTACTGCGAGTTGGTCCACTCGTACTTCATGATCTGGAACGAAGTCGCCACGGCACCGTAGGTCGTGGTGTCAGCCGTGTTGCCCGGATCGCCCACCGTCACCCAGTCGATCGTGACGGCATGGGCAGGAAGGGCCAACGAAGTCAGCAGGGCCGCCACGCCAACCATAAAGGCGACGCGGGGCAGACAGGCGAACGAAACCACGGACCTTTTCATGAGCGAGTCGCCTTTTGCCAAAGTGTGTGAGCGGGTGTGAACTGCGAACCATGCAACTCACCGCCGACACTCACTGCAAGCCCCGTGCCGATTGCCCAAAAAAGGACGAAACCTTGCAAAACCAGACAAAAACGACGAATCGCTGACCCCACCACTGGGGATCGGGCGCATCACATTGGTGAGGAGGTCTGCTCAGAACGGTGAACCGGTTTCCCGGGGAACCTCACAGAAGCCCCTCGCCCGGTTCAACACCTCAGGAACCATTTCATGTCCACAGCAACCACCACCGAACCAACGACAACCACTCACACCACAACCCAACCCACCACCAATCCCGCCACGCAAACTTCTCCCAACGCAGCCCAAAGACTCCGCACCACCATGGCCGCCGTTCGCCTCGCTTTCACGTGGCTTGGCGTTCGTAAAACCCTCGCCCCGGAGCAGCGAACGACAGCGGCCCGAGCGTTCCATGCCGACCGCGAACTGCTCTCGACCCGACGACACCAACTGGACCGGGGCCGAGATCAAGTCCTGCTGCCGGCTGGCGAGCTTGCTGGACGTCCCGCTCGCTCAGGCCGCCCAGAACGTCGTCCCCGTGGCCGTGACCGCCGGCGACAAGATCGAGACTCTTCGCCAATGGGCTTCCGCTCGGTGCCTATCGGCAGATCGAGCGGGGGTGTATTCGCGTTCGGAAGGGGTGAGTGGCGGTCGGGTGCGGAGAGTCGTGCGGGAGCCGGGAGTGAATTGAGCGGCGAGTTTTGCGGGCACCTCTTGTGTGTCACTCGTTGCCGATTTGCCGACGGTAGCTGGCCGGCGTGAAGCCGGTCAGACTGCTGAACAGCCGCGTGAAGTGACTCTGGGACGAAAAGCCCAGATCGAGGGCGATCTGCGACAACGGTGTCGAGCTAGTGCCCAGCAGTGCCATCGATGCCTGCAGACGCCTTCGGTTGACGAACCGCTGGAGGCTCAGCCCTGCCGAGTGGCGAAACTTCTTCGCAAAATGGCTGGGAGACGTTTTGCACAGGAGGGCAAGGTCCGCGAGGGGGACGTAGTGGTGCAAATGGGAATCGATGTAGTCGGTGATGTGCCCCATGGTGCGGCTGTCGAAAATGCCGGTGTCGGCATGCCATTCGGAAGTCTCGCCCTGCACGATCTCCACGAGTCGCAGGACGAGGGCCCTCGCCGCGATCTCAGCGTCGAGGCCGCGCGTGACGCTGCCTCCCGACGTGTCGGTGACCAGCCGAGCGAGCAACATCCTGATGATGGCGTCGTGAAAGAACGGGCGTGCCTGCAGTTCAGAGGAAGGCGTCAGGCCTTCGGAAGTAGCGAGGGACTGCAGGTGCGCCGGGGGGATCGCGAGGATGAACGCCTTCGCATCGGTGTCGGTGCGTGAGACCATGGCCTGTTCTTCATTATCGGCTGAAAAGAAGCCAACCATGCCACTGGCCGCGTCGCAACGCGTCTCTTGACCGCTATGGATCCACCGGTTCGACCACGCTCCCGACACGATGAGGACGGCCAGATGGTTCACCTGCCTGAGATGCAGTTCGGCGGGCACTGGAGACGGGCTGACATTGTGCATGAATCCAAACCATGACTGGCTTGGAAACACCGACATCTGTGAACCGTCCATGGCGTGCTCCGGAATGGGGAGGATGACACTCGTCCCAGCACGCTTCCCCCAGGCTCGACCCTGAGCTGAACCCTGAGTCCATGCAGTGTGACCGATGGAGTCGAAAAAGTCTCCCGCCTGTCGGCCTCGGCTCGGCACCTTTGGTCGTGGGTGAAGCGGTGACCGGTCGGTGGCACGGCTGAGACGAGCTTTCGTGATCGTGTTGTGACAAAAGAAAATCGGGCTGTCGTGGCGTCGGAGCGGTGGTGAGGGGATGTCGTGCGACGAAAGACAAGCACTCCGATGATCGCATCATGAAATACCCGGGCGATGACAGTTCTGTATCAGTCCCCCCACGCCAAGCAGCGAGCTTGGCAGGGAGCTTGGGGATTGTTCTTGCAAAGGAGTGTGCCCGTGGTACCGAATAAGATTGTGTCGCTTGCAACGTGTGCGATCATGACGATGGCGGAGGTTAAGGCTGCGGTCGCAGCCTTCGAGCGGGGAGAGGTCAGTGTGTTCAATGCCCTAGCCGCCGTCGGCACGGCATGGGAGGCGTATGAGGGTGGAGTTGCTGATCGTCGTCAGGCGGCCTGAGTCGTAGCGACGGCGTCCGCAGGGTCCTCGTAGTCCGGCACGAGATAGAGCGTCGGCCCCATCTGATCGAGCGTCACTTCGGGTGCGTCGTAGTAGTCCACCGCGCGTACCCAGTCGAAAAACGGCTTCTTCGGGCGAACAATCACGGCGCTTCGATTCAGCATCGGTTCCTTTCGCTCGCTACTGCCCCGACCACTTGAACATCGTGTCGAGCAGGTCGGTCTGCTGCAGCGGCGCCACATGGCCGTCACAGTACAAAGCCATGAACACGCCCTGATGCCGACGGACAGGGTAATGCGTGGTATCGGAGTCCAGCACGTAGGTGCCGTCGGGCTGTTTCCATGGACCTCTCGGCGCAGCGATCTTCGAGTTTGCACAGCCCGGTGTTCGCCCGTGGTCCCAGACGATGATGACCTTGGTCGTGCCGTTGCCCAAGGAAATGTCAGGAAGTTTCCGGCCGTTCGGTCCGTTCGTGACGTAGTTCATGCCGTAACTGCACTGGAACTTCTGGCCGTAGGTGGCGCTTGCGGGATCGATGTCGTAGCCCTGAGGACATGAGAAGATCGCCGGGTTCTGCTCGATGTACGGCCACAGGATTCCCCGCGGATACCCGTCATCAACTGTCTTGCAGACGTTCGAGCCGGGGCGATTGTCGTACGGCGCCCACCAGTCCTCGTTCGGGCCGGTGTAGGTGGTCGCGCTGGTAAGCGAGTTGCAATCGATGTCGGGCTTCTGGCCGGTCGTGGGATCGGCCGTATTCGTCAGGTCCGGGCAGCGTCTATACCGCGGCAGTGTGCCCTTCGCCTCGTGATAGGCGTGACAGGCGATCCCAATCTGCTTGAGGTTGCTCGCGCACTGCGTCCGAGCAGCAGCAGCCCGGGCCGACTGGATGGCTGGCAAGAGCAGGGCCACCAGCGTTCCGATGATCGCAACGACCACCAACAGTTCGACGATGGTGAACGCGGCATAGCGTTCACCACTGCGTCGTGCATCCTCTGAAACGTGCATGAGCGGGCAGTAGCGGAGGGCCATGAAGGCATCGGGATCGCCAGTGTCCTCCCGCACCGTCCGCAGTTCAATTCCCCTTCAAGGAGACCGTCAACCGTATGTCCACAGCAACCACCACATCCCACGACACAGGCCAGCAGGTTTCCCCGCGCGGCCGACAGCGTGAGGCCCAGCAGCCGGTCACGCAGCAGGAACGCTCCGCCGCCAACAGACTCCGCGCAACGATGGCCGCCGTGAAACTCTCGTTCACGTGGCTGGGCGTCCGGAAGACCCTCGCCCCGGAGCAGCGCACGACGGCAGCCCGAGCGTTCCATGCCGACCGCGAACTGCTCTCGGCCAGCAAACTGATTCTTGACACGAAGAACCCCGCCTACCGTGCCGTGGCTGCCGTCAAGTCCGAGGCGTCTTCCTACTGGCGCACGGTCACACTGCCGTTCCCGGAGGCTGGTATTCGGCTGCTTCCCCAGAGTTCGCTCAGCACGTTCGCCAGCACGATGCAGACGTACCGCGAGAGGCTTCAAGAGGCCGCTCGTGAACTCGTACTTCATGATCCGGAACGCGTCGGCTACGGCACCGGCGGGATTCGGGCTTCCAGTGGTGTCAGCCGCATTCCCCGGATCGCCCACCGTCACCCAGTCGATCGTGACGGCGTGGGCATGAGGCACGGCAGGATCTGCGAGAAGTATGGCAACCAGAGCAGCGGTCGCGAGACGGCAGAGCGGGTTGATGGCAATGGCTCCGAGTGAAGGGCGTGAATTCCAAGCCCCCACCGCCATCGCGATCCGCACACAAACCCCGCAGGCAATCTTGGCGACGTTCGGACGGTCGGGAAACGCCATCCCCTATGCAGCACCACCGGCAGAAGGACGCGAAGAAACCCGCGTCAGATATGGCCGGTCAGATTGCCGTCAGCGTGCGAATACTCGTCGCGACGGTGGTGGGTACTTGCAGTAGCGGTCCTGGGGCATGGTGCGGAAGGTCGACGGAAGTTAGTTGTTGTGTGAAGATCCGTCAACTCCTTGCCCAGCAGGGTTTTCTACCCCGACTGAAACCTCGTAGTTCCAACGTAGACGAGAACGATCTCACAACCCATTGCCCGCAAGGGCGTGTGGGTTCAACTCGCACGTCCAACTCATACCCTCTCAAGACATTCGAAATGATCTCCCTGTTGACTCGCTTGCTGAGAGCCAAAAACACGTCCACGACTATCGACCATCGCCGGCGTCGCGGTCGCCGTGCTGCGCTGAGCGTCGAGTCGCTGGAGAGCCGTCTCGCGCTGACGGGCGGCTTTGAAATCGCCTACCTCGGCAATCTCGGCGCGGACTACAAGGGCCCCACACAGGTCTATCTCGCCGGTGGCACCAACCCCATGACGGCGGACGCGTGGGACGCGTACGTCCCCCCGGACGGTTACATCAAGAACACGACACGGAACGTCCAGTTCAACTCGCAAGACGTGCTCACAAGCCCCGATTCAGCGACCGAGGAAACGTATATCACGACGTCGGACGAGTACACCTGGCTCTTTGTCGCGCAGACCGTGAGCGCCAATTGGCCGTTCAACGCCGATGACTACGCGACCGACTACGACAGCGGCTACGAGGCCGCAGCGGTCACGACGACCCCTCCACCAGGCGTCATCAAGTACTCCGCCAACACCAAGAACGCCATCGTCACCTGGCTTGCCAAGGATGCGGGCGGTCAGCCGATCGAGCGATACTTCATTCGTGATGCCTGGGGCAACCTCTATATCATGCAGACCGCGGGCGCGACCGACCAGGCCGATGTGCGGAGCAACTTCTTCTCCGCCGTGCTTCCGCGCGGCTGGCGCATGTTCTCCGGTTTCCTGAAACGCGACCTCACGACCACCCCCGCCTACGACTCGGCGGGGCTCGCCCAATTCAATATCTTCCGTACCAGTTCCGACGACGCGTTTCAGCAGATTCGGTGGAGTGGGCAAGGCCGCAGCATCGCTCGGAAGATTCCCGACATGATCATCTGGGGCGGGACGACCTCGAATACGATCGTCGGCAGACGCCTCCAAGGCAACGTGATCCATGGCGCCCAGGGGAATGACCGGATTTATGCGTACGGCATCAACGACCAGATCCACAGCGACGCCGGCGTCGATACGGTCGTGTTTCGAGGCAAGCGATCGCAGTACGTCATAACCCCGCTGGCGGCCGATGGCTCGCTCGTCAGCGTGCGTACGCGACGCGGTGGTATCACCGCGCGGGTGACAACGCTCTCCAACGTCGAGGTGCTCCAGTTTCGGGACCGCGTCGAACGCACGGCACGCCTCGCCCGACCTCTCCGGTGACGATCACCCGTGAATCCGCGTCTCCCGCGCTGGGCGACCTGCTTCGCCCGCGTCATAATCCGGTTGGAGGGTCGGCGCATCAGGTCAGGCGGCGGATGAGCCACCAGCCGATGGCGAGTTGCGCGATGAGCGCGAGGAGGCCCGACTGCGGGCTGCCCGTCGCCAGCTGCAGCCCGCCGAACGCGAGGCTCGCGGCGAACCCCGAGAGCTTCGTGCCCACCTGCAACAGGCCGAACGATACGCCCGCATGGCCGGGCGGCGCGAGCACGGCGACGGCCGCGCGGAGCAGGCTCTGAATGCCTCCGAGCACCAGGGCCAGCAGAACGGCGAGACCGTAGAGCTGCTGCGTCGAGTTCACGAACCAGGCGAGCACCAGCACGACGATCCAGCCGCCGAAGCAGAGCAGGGTGGCTGGCCTCCTGCCGACCCGCGTCGAGAGCCAGCCGACGACGAGCGCGCCTGGAAGCGCCACCGCCTGCACGAGGAGCACGAGCCGCACGAGCGCGGGGCCGTCGAGATCGAACCGCTGCAGGGCGAGGCTCGAAAACTGCGCGATCGCCGTCTGGACCGCGCCGAGGGCGAGCATCGCGCCTCCCAGGACCGCGGCGAACTCGCGGTCGTGAGACCCGGGCGCTGCCTGCCACAGGCTGGAGGCGAACGCGCCCAGCTCGCGGCTGGGCGTCGCAGCATGTCGGGCACCGTCGCCGGAATCGAAGCGGACGATCGCCGCCGGCACGGAAAACATGAGCCACCAGGCCGCCGTGATGGCGAAGGCGAATCGAAGGCCTCCCGCCATGTCGAGGCCGAGGCGGGCGTGGGCGGTGACGACGGCCGTGGCGATCACCAGCGCGATCGCGCCCCCCGCATAGCCGGCGGCGAAGCCGAAGGCGGAGAGACGATCGGCATCCTGTGCGCCGGCGACTCGTCGCAACAGGCTGCCGGTGAACACCTGCGCGATGTCGAATCCGACACAGGCCGCGACGACCGCGGCCACAACGGCGATCCGGGCCTGGGGCGATACGGCGGCCAGCATGACGAGGCCCCCCGCACCGACGCAGGTGGCCACGATGAGCGCCCGCTGGTGGCCGTCGCGGCGATCCGCCCAGGCGGCGGCCCAGGGCACCAACACCGCGGAGGCGAGCATCGCCGCCGCGAGCGTCCAGGCCCAGATGACCCCAGCCTCGAGGCCCCAGCCGCCCTCTGCGAAGACCAGCTTCTCGACATAGGCCACGACGAGCGTGATCAGCACGGTCGAAAAGCCGCTCGCGGCCCAATCGAGCAGAATCCAGGCGCTGCGGGCGGAGCCGCCGTGGCGTGGCAACGGAGGCAATTGGCTGGTCATGCCGACACATCCAGGCGGGTGCGGCGGCCGGAAACACCGCAGCAGCCAATGGCAAAGAGGACGCGGGCCGCGATATCCTTCAGGGCTGATCGCCCACACCCACGCCGAGTCTCAGATCGTGCTCAAAGCCTACGCCGGTCGCTGGGGTCTTGTCACCGGGGCCTCCTCGGGAATCGGAGCCGAGTTCGCTCGGCAACTGGCTGCCCGGGGAATGCATTGCGTGCTCGTGGCCCGTCGCGAAGATCGCCTGCGGGCCGTGGCGGAGGAGATCGAGGCGGCCCACGGCACACGCTGCGAGATCGTGCCCGCCGACCTGTCACGACCCCACGCGGGTCGGGAACTCCTCGCCGAGGTGTCCCGTCGTGGCATTGAAGTGGAACTGCTGGTCAACAACGCCGGGATCGGCATGGTGTCGTCGGTGGAGAAGACCGATGTCGGGCGGGCCCTGGAGTTGGTTCAGATCAACGTCGCCGGCCTGACCGAACTGACGCTGTTGGCCGCGAAGGATATGGTTCAGCGCGGGCACGGGGGCATCATCAACATCGGATCGGTCGTGTCGTTTCAACCCGTGGGATACATGGGGGTCTACGCGGCGAGCAAGGCCTACGTGCTGCACTTCAGCGAGGCCATGTGGGCTGAATTGCGGGCCCACGGGGTCACGGTGACGACGCTCTGTCCGGGAACAACGCGAACCGAGTTTTTCGATCAGTCAGGCGTTCCCGGCTGGGCCGAACGGAACCGCGGCGCGGACGTGAAGACGGTCGTCCGCACCGGGCTCAAGGCGTTCGACTCCGGTCGGCACTACGTGGTTTCGGGCTGGGCAAACTATCTCGTATCGCTTGCCGCCCGGTTGGCCACGCGGGCCACGGTGGTCAAATGGAGCATGTCGCTCTTCCGCCCACATGGCTGACCCCTCGGCAACACGCCGCACCGACCTCGATGCCCTGCGCAGCTTCGCCATGCTGCTGGGCGTGGCGCTGCACGCGGCGATGAGCTTCGTGCCGTTTCCCTGGCCCGTGCATGACACCGAGCGGAGCGATGCGCTCGTCCTGCTGATCGCGGCCGTGCACGGCTTCCGCATGCCGCTGTTCTTTCTGTTGAGCGGCTACTTCACGATGCTCGTGTTCAGCCGCCGCGGGCTCGCGAGCCTGCTCCAGCAGCGACTCATGCGCATCTTTCTGCCGCTGGTCATCGCCACGATCACGATCGTGCCGCTCGACAAGGTGATCGATGGCTATGCACTGCGAACGAACCGACCGGAAGCCACCCTCACCGACATGCTCTCGGGGGACGAGGCCACCGTGCGCCGGCTGCTCGCATCTCCAGGAGCGGTCGAGCGCGCGGACGCCCTCTGGTGCCTCACGCCACTTGCCTGGGCCACGATGCGCGGTGACCCAGCGATCGTGGCAGCCGTGCTCGATGCCGGCGGCGACCCCCACGACCGCGATGGCGGCGGCAACACGCCGCTGCACCATGCCGCCTACTTCGGCCGGGATGCGGTCGCGAGGCTTCTTCTTGAGCGCGGAGCAGACCCGATCGCCGTGAACGTGGTCGGCCGGATGCCTGCGGCGATGATGAGCCTGCCGGCCGATCTCGTCAGCGAATTCGCGCCCCTCTTCGACATGAATCCGGTCACCGTCGACGAGATTCTCACCGGTCGTGAGCGGCTGCGGGGCGTCCTGCCCACGGGGCCGAATCCAGAGGGCACGCTCGGCGGGCCGCTCGACCGGGCGACGCTCGCGTGGTCCGATGTCCTGTCAGCGGAATGGCTCCGCCTGCACATTGGTTCATGGTCATTGCACCTCGTGCAGACGAATGTCTTCCACCACCTCTGGTTCCTCTGGTTCCTCTGCTGGCTGGTCGCAGTATTCGCGATCCTTGCCAGGACGGGCCGCCTACCGACGGGCCGCAGGCGCTGGTGGCTCGTGGCGGCGTCGTGCGTGCCGCAGCTCGTGATGGGGATGTCGATGGCGGCAGGCTTCGGACCCGACACCTCGTTCGGGATCCTGCCGCGGCCGCACCTGCTCGCCTTCTACGCCTGCTTCTACTTCTTTGGTGTCGCGACGTTCGCCGCGGAAGGCCTTGACACGCAGCTCGGCCGCCACTGGAAACTGCTCCTGCCGACGGCGATCGCTCTGCTCGTGGCCGGCATCGCGACGATGCACGACCGGCTGCTCGCCAGCGTGCTGCAGCCCGCCTTCGCGTGGGCGATGTCGCTGGGGCTGATCGGCTTGTGTGCCCGATTCTGCTCCCGGCCCAGCCCGCTCGTGTCGTGGCTGGCCGATGCCTCGTATTGGATGTACATCGTGCATCCGCCGCTCGTCATGGTGGCGCAGATGGTCGTCCGCTCGTGGGCCATGCCGGCGGACATGAAGTTTCTCGTGGTCATGGCACTGGTGACACCTGTGCTGCTCCTCAGCTACCGCTACGGCGTGCGCCACACGGCGATCGGCAGCCTGCTCAACGGCCCGCGCAGCGCCTCGCCCCGCTCGGGCAGTTGAATCAGCCGTTTCGGCGAAGGCGAACGATCCTTCCGCACCCGGATGGCCAAAGCCGGCCGGAGAGAGGGCCGTAGACACCGGAAACGGGGAGGACGTCAACCACGTCAGCACCACCGACGATGCCGCCACCGCGGTCGTTCTACCAGCGTGCTTCCACGCCCAGATTCGCACCGTGGAGAAACACCCCACCGTTGTCGTTGATGTCGGTGCCGGCCCCGACGGCCGTGTCGAAGTCCCACTGCGTCGGCGCGAGGGCGGAGTTGGTGAGCCAGATCAGATTGTAGCCCGCCCGCAGGCCCCAGATGTCGGTGAGTCGGTAGACGAGCGTCGCATTGAGGTTGCCGAGGAAGCCCACGCCGATGGCGGAGGCCGCCTCGGCCGGACGTTCCAGGCCGCTGATCGTGCCGACGATCGGATCGGCCGACTGGGACGCGCTCGTGCCGCAGAGGGCCGTCTTCCACCAGCCTTCCACGCCCCAGCGCCGCCATTGCCGGCGGCCACGCATACCCACCTGCGGCCCGAAGTAACCCGTGGTCGACCGCACGGTGTAGCTCGCCGGCTCCGGAGGCGAGCAGCATGCCATCGAGAGCGATGCCTGCTCGTCGAGGCCGGCCCAGACGAACCCTGCCAGCCAGTCGATACAGTGGCAGTTGGAGCGGCCGCTCGTGAGCCGGCAGCCCGCCGGGCCGCACTCCTCGCAGCAGTCGTACTTGAAGACGTTTACCTCCGCCATGTTGAGCGTCGACCAGTACGTGGCCCGGGCTGACTCGGCGTTCTGGAAGTTGTTCACCGCGAGGCCGAGCGGAGGCGCCATCTCGAGGGTGTCGGGGCCCGTGGCCGCCGCCTCACCGAACATGCCATACACACCGAGGTAGCCGATCTCCCAGCCGAGTTCGTCGGTGAGCCGCGAGCCGTAGAACACGCGCACACCCGTGGCCAGCGCCGGCTGAAGGTCCCGTTCCGTGATCGCCGGCAGGCCGGTTTCAGCATCGGACACGAGCGTGCGGTCACCCGTCTGATTGTTCCGCTGCAAAAACAGGACGTCGAAGATTGCATACCGCCGCCAGTCGGGGCAGCAGATCGCGCGGACGGCTTCCAGGCAGGCGTCGCCCGCGTCACCTACGGGCAGCATGTCGCCCGGCGGCACAGCCGCGACCGCATCGTCCCACGAGGACGCCCTCGCGCCGGAACAGGCCGCCGAGAGAGCGATCGTGCCCGCCGCGACGACGCGCCACGCCCCCGACCACTTCCGAATTGCGACCAGCATGCACCCCCCTTTCGATAACACCGCTCCCCGCAGAATCATCGGACCATGCGGCACGATGCCTGCGACCGGCCTCGGCGGCGCCGGAAAAACCGCCCGGCCGTACCGAGCGGCCGCACCGACCCTGCCAGTCGGGTAATTTAGCGAGAGGACACAAGGCCTGCGGACTGGCCCCCATGCCGGTTCGAGCGACGCGCGCAGGAATCAGACGGAGGCGGAAGTGAGGCAGGCATCGACGATCGGCAGGCTGTTTGTTCGCGGTGAGGGCAGACGCCGGCTCATGTCGCGGACAGGCATGTTCCGCGCCCGCACGGAGCAACTGGAACGCCGACTGGCCCTGGCCGTGGCAACCCCGTTCACCGTTCGCTACACGGCCAACGACACGGGCGACATCACTTTCGCCGCCAACACGCTGATGACGGCCCCCGACACACCCGACGGGATCAACGCCCGCAACGGCGTGGGCACGAAGCTGAACAACAACAATTTCGAGATGGAGTACGTCGACGTCGATTCCGATCCGTCGACCTTCAATTCCAGCCAAGCCGCGCTCGTGTTGCCTGCCGGTTCGCAGGTGCTCTTCGCCGGCCTTTACTGGGGTGGCCGCACCAACAGCACCTATCCCACCGGCCTGACATCGCAGCGAAACAACCTGCTCTTCAAGGGCCCCGACGATACGGCCTACGTGCCGCTCACGGGGGCCACGATCGGCACGAGCTCCAGCAGCTACCACGCCTTCGAGGACGTCACGTCGTTGGTGGCCGACCAGGGGGCCGGCATCTACACCGTCGCCAACGTCCAGGCCATCGCCGAATCCGACGACAAATATGCCGCCTGGTCGCTTGTCGTGGCCTACCGGGCGCCGGGAGAGCCAGCCCGCAATCTCACTGTGTTCGATGGCTACGGCTCCGTGACGAGCAGCGATCCCGACGTGACGATTCCCATCTCCGGCTTCAAGGCACCGCCGTCGGGGCCGGTGAACGCCACGCTCGGCTTCATCGCCTACGAGGGCGACCTCGGCTACTCCGGCGACAAGGTGTTCTTTGACGGCGGCCTCGGCCCCGTGCAGCTCTCCAACGCGGCCAATCCCGCCACCAACTTCTTCAACAGCACGATCTCGAATCGGGGCAGTCTGGTCACGACGAAAGACCCGAACTACGTGAACCAACTCGGGTTCGACGCCGATCTCGTGGCGGCCAACGGCGTGATCGCCAATTCGGCCACGGCTGCCACGATCCGGCTGACCACGAGCGATGAAACCTATTACCCGGGCGTGGTCACGAGCGCCATCGAACTGTTCGCCCCCGAGGTCGACGTGGTGAAGGAGGTCGAGGACGTCGACGGAGGCTTCGTCGAGGCGGGCGACGTGCTGAGATACACGATCACGGTGTCGAACGCCGCCACCGCCCTCGACGCGGCGGTGAACGTGCTGCTCACCGACGCCATCCCCGAGTTCACGACCTACCGCCCCGGCAGCCTCGTCATCACCTCAGGCGCCAACGCCGGCGCGAAGACCGACGCCGCCGACGGAGATCAGGCGGAATACCTGGTGATCGACAATGCCGTGCGGTTTCAGCTCGGCTCCGGGGCGGCCGGCTTCGGCACGCCCGGCGGCCGGCTGGCTCCGGGCGCCACGACGACGGTCACCTTCGAGGTGATCGTCGATGCCGTGATCCCCGGCTCCACATTGATCGAGAACGTGGCCAACGTGTCGTTCGCGGGCGAGACGAGCGGGTTCTCGTTGATGGCGACGGATTTCGCCCTGATCGCCACCCCGGCCTTCGCCGATCTGCAGGTCACGAAGAACGACGGCCAAACGCAGTATGTGCCCGGCACGACGGCCACCTATACGATCGTGGTGACCAACGCCGGTCCATCGACGGCCACCGGTGCCCGCGTCCGCGACGTGATGCCGGCCGAGTTTGCGAGCCCAACCTGGACGGCGATCTACTCCAGCGGCGGGAGTGGGCCCCTTGCCGGATCGGGCACCATCGACGCGCTCGTCGATCTTCCCGCCGGCGCCACCGCCACGTTCACCGTCACGGCTCCGATCCGCGCCGAGGCGTTCGGCGACATCACCAACGTGGTGGTCGTCACGCCCCCGGCCGGCCTGCCCGACCCGGTGCCGACCAACAACACCGCGACCGACACCAACACATTCCTCGCGCCGGCGGCCCTCGACGTCACCAAGACCGTCGTCGACATCAACGGCGGCGTGATCCTCACCGGTGACGTGCTCCGCTACACCGTCGTCGTCCGTAATCTGGCGGCCAGCCCCGCCGAGGCGGCTGCCAACGTGATCCTCGATGACGTGATTCCATCCAACACCGCCTATCGGCCGGGAACGCTCGTGATCACGTCGGGCGCCAACGCGGGCGCCAAGACGGATGCGGTCGACGGCGACCAAGCCGAATTCATCGCCGGCAGCAACGCCGTGCGGTTCCAACTGGGCACGGGCGCCGGTGGCGGCAGCGGCTCGCCGGTGGGCGGGTCGCTGGCGGCCGGCGAGTCGACCACCATCACGTTCGAGGTCATCGTCGACGCGGGCATCCCGCCGAGCACCGTGATCACCAACACCGCCACGGCCACTGGCACGGGCGCCGTGTCGGGCTTCGCGATCACGGACAGTGGCAGCGTGGGCGTCGCCACGCCGCCGGCCGCCGATCTCACGGTGGTGAAGACGGGACCGAGCACCTTTACGCCCGGAGTGCCCTTCGAATACCGCATCACCGTGACGAACAGCGGCCCCACCGCCGTGTCGGGCGTCGCCGTGAGCGACGTGCTGCCCGCCGGCATCACGTCGGCCACTTGGACGGCCACCTACACCGGAGCGGGATCGACCGGGCCGGCAGCGGGCAGCGGCGACATCGCGTCCTCGATCGACCTGGACGACCTCGGCACGGCCACGTTCGTGATCGTGGCCACTCCGGCCTCGACGATCGCGGCCTTTGACCTGCTCACCAACACCGCCTCCGCCACCAACCCCGCGGGCACGCCCGACCCGAATCCCGGCGACAACACCTCGAGCGTCACGAGCCAGTCGGCGCCGCTCACCGACCTTTCCGTGACGAAGACCGACGGCCAGTCGACCTACGTCCCGGGCTCGACCGTCACCTACACGATCGTCGTGCGGAATGACGGGCCGAGTTTCGCCGCGCAGGCCTCCGTCGTCGACACGCTCGACCCAGCCGTTATCGCCTCCGCCACGTGGACGGCCGTGTTCAACGGGGCGGGCTCGACCGGCGTCACCTCGGGAAGCGGATCGCTGAGCGAGATCATCGATCTCGCGGCCGGCGGCACCGCCATCTACACGGTGGTGGCCCAGACGCTGCCGACGGCCACCGCCAGCCTCGTCAACACGGTGGTGGTATCGACGTCGAACCTCTCCAACGACCCCGATCCCGCCAACAACTCGGCCACCGACATCGACACGCCCGACTTCGCGCCGGCCATCATCGTGGCTCCCGACATGGGCTGCGTCTCGAGCCCACTCGTTCGCGTGCTCGATCCGGTCACCGGCGCGGTGCGGGCCGAATTCCTCGCTTATGAGCCGACGTTCCGCGGTGGCGTCCGCGTGTTCGGGGCCGACATGACCGGCGACGGCATCCCCGAGATCATCACTGCGCCCGGTCCAGGCCGCCCCGGGCTGGTAAAGGTGTTCACGCAGGACGGCACTGAACTCACCGCCTATCGCACACTCCCCTTCGGCCCAACGTTCAACGGCGGCGTGGAGGTGGCGGCGGGCGATGTCACCGGCGACGGCCTGATCGATCTCGTCGCGGCGCAGGGAGGAGCGGGCAGCCTCGTCTCCGTCTTCACCGTCACCCCGGCTGCCGCCGATCCCGTGGCCAACACGCCCGCCCGACAGATCCAGCCGTTCGGACGGAAGTTCCGCGGCGGAGCCCGGGTGGCGACCGCCGACATCGGCACCTTCTCCGGCACCACTTTCATGTCGGCGGCACCCGACGGCATCGCCGAACTGGTCGTGGGAAGCGGCCCCGGCATCAAGGCCACCGTCAACACGTACAACGCGGTGCCGGCCACCCCCGCCCTGGTCAACACGGTGCGGCCGATCGCCCCCGGCTATGCGCGCGGAGTCGGCGTGGCGGCCTTGCCCTCCAACTCACCCGCCGTGGCAGACCGTGTGCTCGTGACCGCCGGCACCGCCGGCGGCTCGAAGGTGGAGACGTATGCGGGCGTGGCCAAGGTGCCAGCCGCCTCGTTCGCCGCCTATGGCGATGCGGCGCGGGCCGCGGTCTGGTCGACCGCCCTCGACGATGCGAACATCTTCAGCGTTCAAGGGAGCGGCGGGAAGATCGCGGGCGTGCGGAAACACACGGCCCCCTCAGGCGGCACGTCGAGCACGCTCGCCGGTTCGACCGGCATCCCGGCCCCGCTGCGAATCTCCGTCCTGCGGCGGAGCACGACGTAGCCCGCCTTGACGCCGGCTCGGGGCTGCCCACGGCCACCGCGCCTGCCGACCAGCGGCCGCTTTCAGCGGCCTAGTTCCTGCTCGAGCGACGTGAGCCGGGCGACGAGATCGGCCACCTGCGCCTCGAGCCGGGCGATGCGGTCGTCGGACCGCGGGCTGTCGGCAGCCGTTCGCTCGCCCTCCCGCTGCCGGGGAGTCGCGGCGACAGGCTCGGTGTCGAGAGCTGCGGCCGTGGCGGCGGCCACCGCCATTCCCACCTGCGACCGCACCTTCTCGAGCTTCTCCGCCGGCAGGAGCCCGTGCGTGAGCATGCGGCCGCGGCCCGGCGGTGAGAGCCAGACGACGAGCCCCTGCGCGGCGAGCCGGTCGAGGAACCCGCGCAGGATGTCGAGATCCGCGATCGGGTCCATCCGGCTGGCGCGGCCGCGAAGATCCCCCTCGGTCTGCTCGCCGCGGAGCAGAAGCTCACCCATGATCGCAAGCTCCTCCTTTTCGACGCCGAGCCACTCGTAGGCGAGGTGGCGATACCGCGGGATCTTGCCGCTGCCATACACCTCGGCCACGGCGCCGGCCTGCCGCAGGCTCGTGAGGGCCCGCATCACCTGCTCCTCGTCGAGCGTCATCACGGGGTCGCGGTTGCTCTTCTGGTTGCAGCCGGTGACGACGCCGTTGAGCGAAAGCGGGTACTGATCCGGCGTGGTCTTCGCCTTCTCGATCAAGACGCCGAGCACCCGCCGCTCATTGGCATCGAGCGGTCGGACGGTTGGTGGCGTCGTCGAAGCGTCGTTCATGGGGTCACCGTCTTCAGTGAGGTCACTGCCGGCCACGGGTCTCGAGCACGTATCGGAGCAGGTCGTTGAACTCGCGGCGATCCTTGAGGAGCTGCACGAGGCCGGCCGGCATCAGCGACACCGGGGAGGTCACGACCTCGTCAACGTCGGCCCGCGGGATCCGCACCGGCTCGGTCTGGGTGGGGCTGCGGAGCACCACTTCCCGGTCGTTCTCCTCGACCTTGATACCCGTCACCTGCGTGCCTGCGGCGGTGACGACCGTGACCTGGGCGTAGTCGGGGTCGATCCGCTTCGAGGGCTGGAGGATCGACTCCACCACCTCCGCGTCGGAGAGCGTCGTCTTCAGATCGGGCAGGTTCGGCCCCAGCCGGACCGCGCCCGCCGGCGGATCATGGCAGGTGGAGCAGGTGGAGCGGGCCTCGTGGAACAGTCTCTTGCCGCGGGCGGCGTTGCCGCGGGCCCGGGCCACCGTGGCCAGCTGCGCCGGGTCGGCGGCGAGCAACTCCTTCTCGAGCGCGACGTTGCCCTTCATCTCGGCGGCGTGGGCCGTGCCGGCCGCGACCAGATCGGGCTCGAGCGGATGTGCGGCGAGCAGTTCGTCGGGGTTCCAGAAGGTCGAGCGGGAGGCGGTCGCCGCGCGAACCTTGGCCACCAACTCCGCGTTGACCGGCGCTGCCTGGTTGCCCCAGGTGTTCCGCACGAAGGTCAGAACGGCCGCCGTCTCCTCGTCGTCGAGGATCGCGCGGAAGGCCGTCATCGGCGGCACCCCGCGGGCCGGATCGTAGGTCTGGCCGTTGACGGTCATCGGCCCCCAGAGCCCGTGGAGGACGCTCTTGGCGAGCCGTTCCTCGCTGCCGAGCACCCACGGGCTGCCGACAAGGGTCGGGTAGATGACGCCCATGCCCTTGCCGTGGGCCTGGTGACAGGTCATGCAGTGGGCCTCCCGCTGGTAGATCTCGGCCCCCTTCTCGTAGGCCTTGCGGTCGGCGCCTTCGAGATGCGCCGGCGGATCGAACGTCACGAGTTCCCGCTCGGGCTGGGCCACGAAGCCGCCGGCGCCATCCTGATCGACGTCGTGCCAGAAGTGCTTCACCGTGGCGGCGGCCATGGCCGCATGCGGCACCTTCGAGGCCAGGAGCTTTTTCAGGAGCGGCTCGTCCCGCACGCCGTGCTGCTGGTGAAGCCAGAGCGCCTCGAGCAGGTGGTGGGCCTCCGTCTCGTCGTCGGGATCGAAGTCCTTCATCCATGCCTTTGTGGCCGCGATCACGTCCTCCGTGGGCCGCCCCGACAGCTCGACGCGGGTGCGGTGCCGCACGCCGTCCACCGGATGCTCGAGGTTCTCGAGCAGCGCCTCGATCGGCTGCCCGGCGATCGCCACCGGCTTCTGCAGCGGCCTGCCCGTGGCGGTGAGCCGGAAGATTCGGCCGTGGGTGTGGTCGCGATTCGGGTCGCGGATGTTGTGCTGCATGTGGCCGATGATCATGTTGTGCCAGTCGGCGACGTAGAGGGCGCCGTCCGCGCCGACGATGGCGTCGGTGGGGCGGAAGTTGCGATCCTCGCTTTCGAGCAGCGGCTGCACGGGCTCGCCCCAGACCTCGCCGAACTTTCGCTGCCCCTCGTCGTCGCCGTCGCGGTCGAGGTCGTACTGCTTCACACCCAGGAAACCGATCGTGTTGCAGATCAGGAAGTCCTGCTGCAGGTCGTCGGGGAAGTGCTCGGAGGAGAGGATCTCGTCGGCGGCCACCGGCCGGAACTCCGTGTTCAGGAGTTTGTGCATCTTGAAGCCGTTGCCCTCGGGCCGCACCTGGAACGAGGCGCCGCCGGTGCCATCATTGGCGTAGCAGTAGCCCCAGCGGTCGAAGGCCGTGCCGTGGGGGTTGGGGTCGTTGCCGGCGTGGGGCGTGATCGAGAACCGGCGGGGATCGAAGCGATACATCCCCGAGTCGCCGATGGTCAGGTTTTGCACCCAGGGCGTCTCGTGGTTGTGGACGAGGAAGATGCCGCTCTGCCAGTAGATGCCGCCATCGGGGCCGTAGATCAGGTTGTTGGCGGCATGGTGGGTGTCCTCGGTGCCGAGTCCCTGAAGCAGGATCGTGCGGACGTCGGCCCGGTCGTCGCCGTCGGTGTCCTCGAGATAGAGGAGATCGGGGCCCGAGGTGACGATCACGCCCTTGCCCCAAAACTCGAAGCCGAGCGGGTTGTGGACGTTCGCGAAGATGATCTGCTTATCGGCCCGGCCGTCGCGGTCGGTGTCCTCGAGGATCATCAGGCTGTCGTTCATCGGTTTGAGCGGCTCCCACTTGGGGTAGGTGTTCCAGCAGGCCACCCACAGCCGCCCCTTGGCGTCGACCTGCAGCTGCACGGGATTGGCCAGATCGGGGAACTGCTCCTCGGACGCGAACACGTTGAGTTCGAAGCCCTCGGGCACCTTGATCTTCGCTCGGCTCTCCTCGGGGGAGAGGTACTGCAGGCTTCCTTCCTTCTCGGCGCTCGACATGTGGCTGCCGCCGCCGACGTTCGACTTCACCGGCACCGGCGGCGGCACGTTGCCGTCGTCGACCGTGGAGGGCCTGCCGGCCGCCGCGGCCCAGATCGCGGGATCACGGTTGGCCGTCATCACGTCGAGCATCACGAGCTCGTGCATGAGCACGTCGGCATTGGTCTGGCCGTCCACAAACGAAAGGCCGGCCCGGTTGCCCCAGATGTCGTTGCCGTCGGTCGCCCGGAAGCGGTTGTGCCAGTGCCAGTTCTTGTCGGCCACGGCGGCGTGCACCCGGGAGAGGTCGGCGCCGGCGGCGACGGTCGTGCCGAGCAGCGCCCGGGAGATGATGTCGGCCAGCTTGCGGTAGCCCGCGTCGTTCAGATGGCAGCCGTTGAGCGTGAGCCGCTCGGGACTCGAGGCGAAGAGCTCGTAGGTCGGCGTGTAGAGATCGACGAAGGTGGCCCCTGCCGCAGCGGCGGCCCGCCGGGTGGCCTCGGCGTAGAGGGCGAGGTTGGCGTTGTGGGCCACGCCGTCGGGCAGGTTGTCATCGCCCGTGTCCTCGAACGCGATCGGGCTGAAGAGCACGAATCGCGCTGCCGTACCCTTCTCGGCCCGGAGCTTCCGCACGTCCTTGACAGCCTTGACGAGCTCCTCCTCGTAGGCCTCCACCCCAGCCGGCCCGGCATACGACTCGTTGTAGCCGTAGCACATGAAGATCACGTCGGGATCGACGAGCTCGAGATAGGCCGGATCGCTGATGGCGCCCTCACTGCGGGGCCGCTTGGCCACGGTGTCGCCGGAGATGCCCATGTCGCGAAACCGCAGTTCGAGTCCGGCGAGCTGCTGCTGCAGCACCGTCTCCACCCACGGGGCATGCTGCATCCGATCGGCCAAGCCGTTGCCGTAGACCGCGACGACGTCCCCCTTCTGGAAGACGAACGGTGCCGTGGGGGCGGCCGCCGCCCAGGAGTAGGCCAGCAGAGCCGAGACGGCGAGGGTCGCCAGCAGGCAGGAGCCCGCCAGGAATCTCGCCGAGAAAGGCCGCGTCAGCATACGGTCGGGGCGGGACATTGAGTGATCTCGTGGACGGCGACAAACAACGAATGCGTCAGTCTAGTCTGGAGCGCTTTGGAGCGGGCCGGAGCGTGGCTCGCGACGACTTCCCGGCTCCGCGGCTTCAGGCCAGCAGGTCCGTGATCACCCGCGCCGGCTCGACGCCCGTGAGCTTGAAGTCGAGGCCCAGGTGGCGGTAGGTGAGCCGCTCGTGGTCGAAGCCCAGGAGGTGGAGCACCGTGGCGTGGAAGTCGCGGATGTGCACCGGGTCCTTCACGATGTTGTAGGAGAAGTCGTCGGTCTCGCCGTAGATCTGCCCGCCGCGGGCGCCGCCGCCGGCCATCCACATCGTGAAGCAGCGGGGATGGTGGTCGCGGCCGTAGTTCTGTTTCGTGAGGCCCCCCTGCGAGTAGATCGTGCGGCCGAACTCGCCCCCCCAGATCACGAGCGTCTCGTCGAGCATGCCGCGGGCCTTGAGGTCCTGCACGAGGCCCCAGCAGGCCTGGTCGACGTCGCGGCACTGGTCTGGCAGACGGCCGGCCACGTTGGCGTGGGTGTCCCAGTTGTTGTGGTAGATCTGCACGAACCGCACGCCCCGCTCCACGAGCCGCCGGGCCATGAGCGCCGTGTTGGCGAAGGTGCCAGGCTTCCGTGCATCCTCGCCGTAGAGCGCGTAGGTGCTCGCCGGCTCGCTCGCGATGTCCGTGAGCTCGGGCACGCTCGCCTGCATCCGGTAGGCCATTTCGTATTGGGCGATCCGCGTCCGCGTCTCGGGATCACCGATCCGCTCGAGCGTCCGCTGGTTCAGCGCCTGCAGCCCGTCGAGCGTCTTGCGACGCACGTCGTCGGACACGCCGGGCGGGTTGCCGATGTAGAGGATCGGGTCTCCAGCCGTGCGGAAGCTCACGCCGGCGTGCTCGCCGGGCAGGAAGCCCGAGCCCCAGAGGCGGGCTCCGATCGCCTGCACCTGCTCGGTGTTCGACGATCGTGCGACGAGGACGACGAACGTGGGAAGATCCTCGTTGAGCGACCCCAGGCCGTAACTCGCCCACGCGCCGAGGCAGGGACGGCCCGTGATCTGGTTGCCCGTCTGCATGTACGTGATCGCCGGCTCGTGATTGATCGCCTCGGTGTGCATGCTCCGGATGAAGCACATCCGGTCCACCATCTTCGCCGTGTGGGGCAGGAGTTCGCTCACCCACATGCCGCTCGCACCGTGACGGGCGAAGGCGTACTTCGACGGCGCGATCGGGAAGCGCTTCTGGCCGCTCGTCATCGTGGTGAGGCGCTGGCCGTTGCGGATGCTCTCGGGCAGATCCTTGTCGTACCAGTCGGCCATCACCGGCTTGTGGTCGAAGAGATCCTGTTGCGGGGGGCCGCCGACCATGTGGAGGTAGATCACCTGCTTCGCCTTGGGGGCGAAGTGCGGGCCGATGGCGGCTCCGGCGTGAGCCCGCTCGTCGCCGAGGAGCGACGCGAGGCCGAGCCCGCCCAGGAGGTGTCCGCCGCTCTCGAAGAACCGCCGCCGCGTGAGGTTGAGCCCCAGCTCGTCGAGCGGGGAGCGGATGGGGGGATTCATTTGCAGAGGGCCTCGTCGAGGTTCAGGAGCTCGTTGGCCAGCATCGTCCAGGCCGCCAGACGCATGGTGTCGGCCGTCACGGGCTTCGAGTCGCCGACGGCGACGAGCTGCGCCGCGGCGTCGGGATGCGACTGATACCACCCCGAGAACTCGGCGAGCGACTTCTTCACGATCGCCATCTCGTCGGCATCGAGAGGCCGCGCGAGGACCCGCCCGGCCATGAAGGCGACCCGCGCGTCGTCGGTGTCGCCGCCCGACTGGAGCGTCGCGTCGGCGAGCGCCCGCCCCGCCTCGACGAACTGCGGGTCGTTGAGCGTGACGAGCGCCTGGAGCGGGGTGTTCGTCCGCTCCCGCTTCACGGTGCACGTCTCCCGCGACGGGGCGTTGAATATCTCCATCGAGGCCGGCGGCGCCGACCGCTTCCAGAACGAGTAGAGGCTGCGGCGATAGAGGTTGTCTCCGGTATCCGGCTTGTACGCTTTGGTGTTGCTCATCGGCATCGCCACCGCCTCCCAGACCCCGTCGGGCTGGTAGGGCTTCACGCTCGGGCCGCCGAGTTTCCGCACGAGCAATCCACTGGCGGCGAGCGCCTGGTCGCGAACCATCTCGGCATCCATCCGGAACCGCGGCCCCCGGGAGAGCAGCCTGTTGGCGGCGTCCTTCCGGAGCTTCTCGGGCGTCGTCGTCGCCGCTTGGCGGTAGGCCGCGCTCGTGAGCATGAGACGGAAGAGCTTCTTGACGTCCCAGCCCGATTCGCGGAACTCGACGGCCAGCCAGTCGAGCAATTCCGGATGGCTCGGCAGTTCGCCCGTCGTGCCGAAGTCGCCGGGGGTACGGACGAGGCCCGTGCCGAAGACTTCCTGCCAGAACCGATTCACCGTCACCCGCGTCGTGAGCGGGTGGTCCTGGAGCAGGAGCCACTTTGCCAGGCCAAGCCGGTTCTTCGGGATGTCCTCCGGAAACGCCGGCAGGATGTCCGGCGTGTCGGGCCGCACCTCGTCCTTCCGCTTGTCGTATTCCCCGCGGTCGAGGATGTGGGCCTTCGCCATCTCGTCCTGCTCGTGCATCACGTGGGCGACCGTGCCGCGCTTGCGGATTTCGGCCTGCTCCCGCTCCAGCCGTGTCACCGCGCCCGCGGCCGCTCGAGAGACGTCGTCGATCGTGGCCAGCCACCAGTCGTAAAGGTCGGCGGCCGCCGCGGCCCGCTCGGCTGCGGGGAGCCGCAGGATCCGGGCCAGCGTCTCGGCACGCGCGAGTCCCTCCACGTCGCCCGGGGAGAGCGCGCGGCCCCAGACCGCGACGTTTGCCAGCCCCACGCCGTGGGCCGCCGCCGAGCCGCTCCGGCCGCCGACGATCAGCGGCGCGGTGGTCCTGATCGAATGGTTCTCAAAATTGTCGAACAAGAGATCGACCTGTTGCGGCTTGCCGTCGAAGGAGATCTTCACCCCGCCCGGCTTGCCCGAGCCGTCGTACGTCACCGCCACGAACGTCCACGCATCGGCCGGCACCTGCGTCGCGGTCTGCCGCCACAGCGCGTCTTCTGGCCAGGAATGGATCAGCTTGAAGCCCACCCGGCGGCCCTGCACGCCCACGTCCCAGCCCCGGTCACCCTGGGCCTCGTCAATCCGGGTGACCACCGCGTAGGCCGATTCATTAGCGGGGGCCCGCAGCCAGAACGTCACGGAGAACGGCTGGTCGTACTCGAAGTCACCGCCGCCCTCGATCTCCGCAGCCGCGCCGTCGAGGAGCGCCGCGGGCAATCCATTCGGTCCCTTTTGCCACGTCGTCGTGGCCGTGAGCGCGACGTCGGTCTCCGCGCCCGCGATCCGCGCCCGGGTCGTCGCCCCGGCACCTGCGGTGAGGTCGAGCGCGACCAGCGGCACGCCCTCGGGCAGCGTCTTGCCGATCGCGTCGGGCGTCGCCTCGCTGATCCAGCGGTCGAACTCAGGCCGGCCATCCCGCTTGCGATCCTCCACCGCCCGGCGTGACGCGGCCAATTCCGGCTCGATCTTCGCGAACCGGTTGCGATCCTCGGGCAAGGGCACGACGACAATCGGCGGCGTGTCCTGGATGTTGCCGTCCATCGCCCCTTGCGTCGTGTTGTTGAAGAACGCGGCGAGCTCGTAGAACTCCCGCTGCGAGAGCGGATCGAACTTGTGGTTGTGGCAGACGGCGCAGCCGGCCGTGAGGCCCATCCACACCGCGGCCGTGGTCTCGGTTCGGTCGCGGGCGTAGAGGACGAGGTATTCCTCCGGAATCACGCCCCCCTCGTTCGTCGTCATGTTGCAGCGGTTGAAGCCGCTCGCGATCCGCGTGTCGAGAACGGCATCGATGTCGCCATCGCGCAGCTCCTTCGCCACGAGATCGCCGGCGAGTTGCAGGATCGTGAACTGATCGAACGGCAGGTTCCGGTTGAAGGCGTCGATGACCCACTGGCGGTAGGACCACATCTCGCGGAAGTTGTCGAAGTGGATGCCGTGGGTGTCGGCGTAGCGCGCGTAGTCGAGCCAGTGGCGGCCACGGTGCTCGCCCCACTCGGGCTGGGCGAGCAGGTCATCCACCAGCCGCTCATAGGCATCCGGCCGCTCGTCGGCGACGAACGCCTCAACCTGGGCCGGCGACGGCGGCAGGCCCGTGATGTCGAGTGCCACCCGACGGGCGAGCGCGCGGCGGTCGGCCTCGGGGGCGGGCGCGAGCGACTCCTCTTCCAGCCTGGCGAGGATGAAACGGTCGAGCGGATTTCTCACCCACCGCTCGTCCTTCACGGCCGGCGGTTCGGGCCGGGCGGGCGGGATGAACGACCAGTGGGGCTCGTACGCCGCGCCTTCCTTGATCCAGCGGGCCAGAATCTCCTTCTGCTCCGCCGTGAGTGTCTTCTTCACGGCCGGCGGCGGCATCACCTCGTCGGGGTCGTCGGAAAAAATCCGGTCGAGGGCCACGCTCGAGTCGGGGTCGCCCGGGGCGATGGCGCCGCTCTCGACGGCCGCGTCCCGCTGGTCGAGCCGCAGGTCGGCCTTGCGGCCGGCGCTGTCGGCCCCGTGGCAGCCGAAGCAGTTTTCGACGAGGATCGGCCGGATGTGCTCGTTGTACGAGAGGTCAGCGGCGGAGACTGTCCGGCAGCAGGCCAGAACAGCCAGCGTGGCGACGGCTGGGAGGGAGGAAGACCGCATGACGTTACTGTACCACGGCTATTCCGCCGGCACCGCTGCCGCAGCCTGGATTTTAGCATCCGACAGGCCGCAGAGTAGCCTTCTGCGGCTCCAGTCCCCAGAATCCACAGCCGCGTAACGAAACCGCTGCGGGGGCGTCATATGACCAGCCTGCTCGACGGCGCCACCATCCTTCAGAAGAGAATCCCGCCATGTTCACCTCACCGCGGCGGCAGCCAACCATACTCATCCTGTTTGGCCTCGTGATCCTGGGAGGATGCGTTGTGACGGTCGCCGCGGAGAACGAGGGGGCGGACGGCCCGCGGGCCGACGCCTGGGAGCAGGTGCAACAAGCGCTCGACGAGGGCAAGCCGAAGACGGCGCTCGAACGGCTCGCCGGCGTCGAACGCGCCGCGACGCAGGACAAGGCGTGGGCCGAGGTGGCCCGCGCGATCGCCACGCGGGTGTTCGCCGAGACGGGCGACCGGCCGGGCGACGATCCCGAGCGGGTGATCCGGCTCGCCGCCGCGATCGAGCAGGCGCCCCCCGAGACGCGGGGCGTGCTCGAGGCCATCCGGGCCAACTGGACATGGGGCTATTTTCAGATGAACCGCTGGCGGTATCAGCAGCGGACGCAGGGGGGCGCGAAGGCCGACGACCTGAAGTCGATCGCCGAGTGGGATCTGCCTGCGATCGTGCGGGAGATCCGCGGCCGGTTTACTGCGGCGCTCGGTGCCCCGGGCAGCCCGGAGCGGGCGGCCCTGCAGAAGCTTCCGGTCGCCGAGTGGTCGGCGATCCTGAAGCGGGGCACGATGCCCGACGCCTACCGGCCGACCGTGTGGGACGTGATCGCCCGCGACGCGCTCGAGTTCGCCACCTCCGGCGAGCGCGGGCTGGTGGCGCCCGAGGACGCCTTCGAACTCGACGCCGAGTCGCCGGCCCTCGGCACGCTCGAGGAGTTTGTGGCGTGGAAGCCGGAGGCTGATCCCGCCGTCACAGATACAGACTCGCCGCTCCTCGAGGCCGCGGGACTCTATCGAGCGCTCGTCGAGTTTCATCGGGAAGATGCCGAGCGTTCCGCCCTGCTCTCCGCAGACCTCGACCGGATCCTGTGGGCGAGCACCGCGGCGGTGGGCCCCGACCTCGCCGACCGCAAGCAGGCCGCGCTCGAAGCCTTCGTCGAGCAGGCTGGCGACCACGAGACAGCAGCGCTCGCGCGGTTTCATCTGGCGCAAATCGTCCGCGAGGAGGGCGATCTCGTCGAGGCCCGGGCGATCGCGCTCGTCGCGGCGCAGAAGCATCCGCAAAGCGTGGGCGGCGCGATGTGCAAAAACCTCGTCACGGAGATCGAAGCCCGCGATCTGTCGCTCATGACGGAGCGGTCGTGGGCCGCGCCCTGGCCCGTCGTCCGCGTGAACTACCGCAACCTCACGAAGGTGTTCCTGCGACTGGCGAAGGCAAACTTCGAAGGTCGGCTCAAGGCCGGCAAGGCCAATGCCGCCTGGCTCGATGACGCCGACCGGGCCGCGATCCTCGCGCTGCCCGCCGTAAAGACGCATGCCGCCGATCTGCCGGCGACGCCCGACTACCAGACCACGCACCACGACGTCCCCGTCGCCGCCGCGTTCGACGCCGCCGGCCTCGAGCCGGGGCACTACTGGGTGATCGCCAGCCACCGGGACAACTTCGGCGAGCAGGACAACGTCGTGAGCGTGACCATGATCCAGGTGACGCGGCTCGCGCTCGTGGCCGAGCAGCAGCGGATGACGTTCGCCGGGGCGGCGGCCGGCCCGCGGCCGCGCGGTCCGCGTGGCCAGGGGGGTGCCGTCCTGCTCGCGGGCCACGTCGTCGACGTCGCCACGGGCGAGCCCGTTGCCGGCGCGACCGTGAAGACGTTCGTGCGTCAGCAGCAGGGCGACCACCCGCAGCCCTTCGCCGAGGCCGCCACGGCGACGACCGACGCGGAGGGCCGCTACGAGCTGCCGTCGGAGCAGCAGCGGGAATACGTCGTGATCGCCTCGGCCGCGCTTGACGGCACGCGGCACACCGTGGCGTCGGAGTCGAGCCACGCCTGGCAAAACGAGCAGCCGGCCGGGTCCTCGTCGATCGTGCTCGTCATTGACCGCGGCATCCACCGCCCCGGCCAGATCGTTTTCTACAAGGGCATCGCCTCCGCGAGCGACTTCGCCAAGGCCGACTACCGCGCGATCGCCGACCGCGAGATCGTGGTCACGCTGCGGGACGCCAACGGCCGCGAGGTGGCCACGGCCACCCACCGGACGAATGCCAACGGCTCGTTCCACGGCACCTTCCCGATCGCGACCGGCGCGCTGCCGGGACAGTGGTCGATCCAGGCGCAGGCGACGGGCCCGAACGGCTTCGCCGGGGGCGTCGCCGTCCGCGTCGAGGAGTACAAGCGGCCCAAGTTCCTCGTGAAGCTCGCCCCCCCTCCGCAGGCGACGCCGCTCGGCGGCGCGGTGACGCTCTCCGGCACCGCCACCACCTACACGGGGCTGGCTGTGCCCGGTGCGAAGGTGAAGTGGCACGTCGAGCGGCAGGTGCGCTGGCCGATCTGGTGCCGCTGGTTCTTCCCCGGGCTGCCGTTCGACCGGGGCGGCCAGCGGATCGCCCGCGGCACGGCCGTCACCGACGACGCGGGGGTGTTCACCATCAGCTTCAGTGCCAAACCCGACCGCAGCGTGCCCAAGGAGTCGCTGCCCGTCTTCACCTACGCGGTCGTCGCCGACGTCACGGATTCGAGCGGCGAGACCCGCAGTGACACCCGCAGCGTGAGCGTCGGCTACACCGACGTGGAAGCCTCGCTCGCGGCGGCCCCCTGGCAGGCGGCCCGCGGGGGTGAGCCGGCGGCGGTGGAGATCGCGCTGGCCACGACCACTCTCGACGGCGTGCCGCGGGGCGCGGCGGGCACGCTCACCGTGTCGCGGCTCGTGCAGCCGGCCGAGGTGGCCCGCGGCGAATTCTTCGACGCACAGCCGGGCTCGATGCCGCGGCCGTTTCGCGGTCGGCCCATGCGCGGCGGACGCGGCCGGCCCGGCGTCGCGATCCCGCGGCCGCAGCCGCGACCGGTCGAGCCGAATCCGGCCGACCCCGAGACGTGGGCGGCCGGCGAGGCGGTCGTCACCGAGAAGGTCACGACCGACGGGGTGACGGGCAAGGCGACGGTGAAGCCGAATCTGCCGCCGGGCCTCTACCGCGCGGTGTTCGAGATTCCCGCGCAGGGCGACGTGCCGGCCGTGAAGGCGCAGCAGCTCGTGGAGGTGATCGATCCCGACGCGCAGGTGTACGGCGTGAAGCGGGCGTTCGCGATGTTCCCCGAGCAGACGGCGGTGGAGCCGGGCGCGGAGTTCCGCGCGGTCGTGGGCACCGGCTACGCGAAGGGCCGCGCGCTCGTCGAAATCTCGCAGGCCGGCGCGGTGCTCGAGCGGTTCTGGACCGACGCCCCCCGCACCCAGTGGCCCGTGACGCTGAAAGTGACCGAGGCGCGGCGGGGCGGGTTCACCGTGCGGGCGTGGATGGTCCGCGACGGCCGGCTGCACCTGGAGAGCCGCACGATCGACGTGCCGTGGACGAACAAGAAACTCGCGATCGAGTGGGAGCGGTTCACCCGCCGCGTCGAGCCCGGCGCGAAGGAGGTGTGGCGGGCAAAGATCAGCGGGGTGGACCCTGCGACGCCCGCCGTGGCTGAGGTCCTCGCGCTCGCCTATGACCAGTCGCTCGACGCGCTCGCGCCGCATGCCTGGCCGGGCGCGGGCCTGTTGGGCATCTTTCGTCGCGAATCGGACTGGCTGAATCTCGCGTTCACGAACGGACCCGAGGGCTTCAACCAGATCCGCGGCGCCTTCGACGTCCGCTACGCCAACGTGCCGCCCATGACGTTCCGTCGGCTTCGCGATCCGTTCGGCCCCCAGGCCGGGGGCTTTGGCGGCGGCGGCATTGTGGCGTTCGCCGCGGCCGGAGCGCCCGAGGCGCTGATGGCCGATGCCGCCCTGCCGGCGCGTGCGGGCGGCCGGATGGCGAAGGGAGCAGGCCTTGGGGTTGCCCGAACCCGCGCGGCAGCCAACGCGGCGTCAGACGAGCAGGCCGAACCGCAGGAGCCCGGCGGCCCGACCGCCCCGGCAGCCGCCGCCGCGCCGCCCCCCCAGCCGCGGAAAAACCTCGTCGAGACGGCGTTCTTCCTGCCCGTGCTCACGAGCGGCACCGACGGCGTGGTGACGATCGAGTTCACGCTCCCCGACACGCTCACGACCTGGCAGGTCAAGGGCCTCGCCCACGATGCGGCGCTTCGCAGCGGCACGATCATCGACACGTGCGTGGCCGCCAAGGACCTCATGGTCGAGCCGGTCATGCCGCGGTTCCTGCGCGAGGGGGACGTCGTGCGGATCCCGGTGAAGGTGAGCAACAAGTCCACCGGCCGGCTCGCGGGCACGGTGAGGTTCGCGCTGGCCGACGGCCGCACCGACGCCGACCGCAGCGGTCTCATCGACGGCCCGCGGGAACTGCCCTTCGACCTCGCGGCGGGCGAGTCGAAGCCGGTCGTGTTCACCGTGAAGGTGGCCGACGGCACCGAGACCCTCCGCTACCTCGCCACCGGCTCCGCCGGCAAGGCCGCCGACGGCGAAGAGGCGCTGCTGGCGGTCCTGCCGCGGCGCGTGCTCGTGAGCGAGTCGGTGCCCGTCACGATCCGCGGCCCCGGCACGCGCATAGTGTCGCTCGACCGGCTCGCCCAAAGTGCTGACCCTGCCGCCGGCACCGACATCCAGAGCCAGTCGCTCGTCGTGCAGGCCACGTCGAACCCCGCCTGGTACGCGGTGCTCGCCCTTCCCGTCCTGATGGAGGACGCCGACGAGAGCACCGAGGCGCTCTTCTCGCGGCTCTACGCCAATGCGCTCGCCCGCCACCTCGCCACGAGCGACCCGCGGATCGCGAAGGTCTTCGAGCAGTGGAAGGGCACGGCGGCCCTCGAGAGTCCACTCGAAAAGAACACCGACCTCGTGAAGACGCTCCTCGCCGAGACGCCCTGGGTCCGCGACGCGGTGGACGAGAAGGAGGCCCGGGCCCGGATCGCGCTCTTGTTCGACGCCACGCGGGCGGCGAACGAGACGGTAGCCGCGCTCGCCCGGCTCGCCGCCCTGCGGAACGGCGACGGCGGTTGGCCCTGGTTCCCCGGCGGCCGCACCTGCGACTCCGTCACGCTCGGCATCCTGGCCGGCTTCGGCCGCCTGCGGGCGGCGGGGGCGACGGTCGACGTGCAGCCCGCCCTGCAGACGATCCCCTGGCTCGACGGCCGGCTCGTCGAGGAGAAGAAGCGGGCGGAACAGTTCTGGAAGGCGAAGCCCGACGAGATCGTGCTCACGCCGCTCGGCGTCTATGCCCTCTACGCGCGGAGTTTCTTCACGGCCGACGCGCCGCCCCAGGGGGAGGCGGCCGCGGCGATTCAATGGGCCTTCGACGTCGCCCGGAAATCATGGATGAAGCTCGACGGCCGGCTCACGCAGGGGCAGATCGCGATCGCGCTTGCCCGCTCGGGCGACAAGCCGACGGCGCTCTCGATCATGGACAGCCTGAAGCAGCGGGCCGTGGACGCCGACGTGCAGCCCGGCGCCGAGAAGGACTCGTGGCAGGGGATGTGGTGGCGGGATCCGCACCCCGGCTGGTGGAGCTGGAACTACGCCCCGATCGCCTCGCAGACGATCATGATCGAGGCCTTCGACGAGGTGGCCGGCGACGCCGACGCGGTCGAGGCCCTGAAGGCGTGGCTCTTGTCGCAGAAGCGGACGAGCCGCTGGCGGGGGAGTCGGGCCACGGCCGACGCCGTCGGGGCACTGCTCGGCCGCGGCACCGACCTGCTTTCGTCCACGGAGCTCGTCACCGTGGACGTCGGTGGCGAGCGGGTGAAGCCCGCGCAGGTCGAGGCCGGCACCGGCTTCTTCGAGGAGCGGTTCACGCGCCGCGAGATCACGCCCGCGATGGCCGCGATCACGGTCACGAAGCCCGACAAGGGCCTGGCCTTCGGCGGCGTCCACTGGCAGTACCTCGACGACATCGCGAAGGTGCCGGCGGCGGGTCGCGAGGAGCTCGCGATCGAGAAGCAGCTGTTCGTGAAGCGGATGACGAAGGCGGGGCCGGAGCTCGTGCCGGTCACGGACGCCGCCGGGGTCGAGCTCGGCGACGAGCTGGTCGTGCGGCTCGTGGTGACGAGCGACCGCGACTACGAGTTTTTGGAGCTCGCCGACCATCGGCCGAGCCTCACGGAGCCGGTGGACGTGCTCTCGGGCTGGCGGTATGGCGACGGCGCGGCCTGGTACGTGGCGATCCGCGACGCCTCCACGCAGCTGTTCTTCGAGCGGCTGCCGCGGGGCACGCACGTCTTCGAGTATTCGCTGCGGGCAGCCCACCGGGGCACGGCCTCGAGCGGCTTCGCGCGGATCCAGAGTCGCTACGCCCCCGAGTTCAACGCCCACTCGGCGAGCGTGAACGTCGAGGTGAAGTAGCGGGCTCGAGGCCGCGGCCGCGGCGCCAACGACGAGCAACGACTGGCTAAGCCAACGCTCTTTGAAGACTTGTCAACCGGCAGCCGGTTGTGGAGGTCCGATCGACCGTCCTATCCTTTCCTCCGCGACCGAATTCCTCCGTACAGGTGCCATGGTGAACGTCTTCCGCCCGTTCCTGATTGCCTGCCTTCTGGGTGGAGCATCCGTCTCCACGGCCGCCGGGCCGGCCTTGGCGAACCAGGAGGGGCTGGTCACCCTGCCGGGCGACCTGCCGGAGATCGCCAACCCGTCGCCTGGTTTCAAGTACGACCCGAATCTGACGCAGGAACAATTCTACGTCTGCGTCCCGCCGGGCGCTGGCGGCCGAAAACCCTTCGGCGTGCTGGCGTTCATCAACGCGGGCGACGAGATGGGCCTGCCGCCCGGATGGAAGGGCGTGCTCGCCCACCAGCGGCTGCTCTATATCGCGCCGCAGAACGTCGGCAACACCCGCGACGTTTCGATCCGCGCCGGCACGACGGTCGTCGCCATTGCCAAGATGATGGAGTTGTACAAGGTCGATCCGAAACGGGTGTATGTCGCGGGATTTTCCGGCGGTGCGAAGGTCGCGTGTGTCGTGGCCTACCATCACCCCGACCTGGTTCGCGGCGTGCTGCCTATCTGCGGTTTCTTCCATCCGAGACTCCGCCCCGAGTTCGGCCCGCAGGACAAGGAGTTGCTGCAAAAAGCCAGGGAAGAGGTGGGCTTCGCCTTGATCACCGGTCCGAAAGACCCCAACCACGCGAACATGCTCGACGCCTGCGACAAAATCCTCGAGCCGGAGGAGTATCGCGCCACGATCTTCGACGTACCCGGCATGGGCCACGAAATCCCAGCCGCGCCGACGATCCGTGCTGCGATTGCCTGGCTGGAACGCGGCGCCGCCAAGCCCGCCGTGCCGCCGACGGTTTCCGGCACCGACCCGCCGAATTGAGAGCGTTTCTCCCAGGCTTGACCGGAGGGGGCGTCGTCCCCACGCTCCGCAAAATCCTCACGCACCTCGGCGAGCCGCTCGAGCGGCCGGGGAGGAACTCGTTCAGCGCACGGCGCGATTGCGGCCCAGCGCGGCCCGCTCCTGCCAGCGGAGCGCGAGGATCGTGACGACGGTCGCCACCGTGATCTGCGTGACGAGCGCGGCCATCGGGATCCAGACGGCCGGGTCGTAGGTGCCAAGGTTCTGCCAGAACACCGGCACCCCGTCCCCCTCGCTGCGGCAGCCGCGATGCGCCCAGTAGAGCGGCGAGAAGAGCTTCGCGAGCACGGCGAGGACGCCCCCTTTGATCGGCAGGATCGTGGCGCCGAGCAGGATCTGGGGCGTGATCAAAAGCGGCACGGCGAGCACGCCCTTGTCGGTCGAGCGGACGCACGCCGAGACGACGAGGCCGATCGCCGCACACGCCACGGCGGCGAGCCAGTTGCAGGTGGCGGAGACGACGGCGCTTCGCCGGTAGATGTCCGCGGGACCCTCGCCGCCGATCGCCTCGCGGACCAGGAAGCCCAGTTCGACCGCGCTCTAGAAGATCGCGACCTGCACCGCGAGCACGACGGCCAGCGCCGCGACTTTCGCGATCACGTAGGCGGTGAACCGCAGGCCGTGCCGTCGCTCGAGGTCGAGCATCGGCCGCTCCTTGACGATCTCCCGGAATCCGGTCACGAATCCGAGGATGACCATGCAGATGCTCACCAGCGAGAGCCACTTGAATGTGCCGCCCGGATCGGTGATCTCGCGATCCGGCGCGACGCGGAGCGTATCGGTGAGGGCATGACGGATGAGCCGCTCGGTCGACGGCTCCCGAAGGTGGGCGAGCAGCTTCGGCTGGCTGTCGAGGAACACCCGGATTTGGCCGGGAATGCTCGCATCCTGCTCCGAGACCGAGTCGGTGGCGATCGCCTTCGACACCTCCCCCCAGACGTCCGCCAGCACCTCCTTCTCGCCGGGGTCGAGGAACCGAGTCGTCATGAGCGGGCTTTGGAACCGCACGTCGGCGAAGCCGGCCAGCACGGCCCCCGCGAGGGCGAGCGGCAGGAGCAGGGACATTGCGAGGCCCACGCGGTCGCGGACGACCGTCTCGAGTTCCCGGCAGAAAAATGTGGTGAACTGCCGGACGAAGCCGGGGATCGAGACCGCCGCGAGCGCAGCCACCTGTTCCGGGGCGTTGCGCCCGGCGGGCTCGTCGGGCTGCCCAGCCTCCGCCATGAGGCGGTCTTCGGCGAGCCGCTCGCGCCAGCGGGCGGACCAGAAACCCGGCGGCTTGTCCTCGATGGCGACGTAGACGTCGGCGAGCCGATGCACCCCGAAGTGGCCGAGGGCCTCCACACGCGAGCCGAACCACACCACCCCGCCGTGGCCCAGAATCAGGAGTTTTTTGGCCTGGTCGACGTTGTCGAGATGGTGCGTGACCGCGATCACCGTCGTGCCGGCGCGGGCCCGGTCGGCGAGCAGCGTCATGATCCGGGCCTCGGTAGCCGGATCGAGGCTCGAGGTCGCCTCATCGATCACGAGCAGGCCCGGGGATGCGAGCAGTTCGGCCGCGAGGCTCGCCCGCTTCATCTCGCCCCCCGAGAGATTGCCGATCGGCTGGAGCCGCACCTTGTCGAGGCCGACTTCCGCGACGACCCGATCGATCGCGGCCTGTCGCTCCGCGGCGGACGCATGTGCCGGAAGCCGGACGTCCGACGCGTAGTGAAGCGCCCGCTCGACCGGCAGGGCCGGCGGATTGATGTCCCGCTGGGGCACGTAGCCGATCGCGCCGCGGAGGGCGTTGGCCTCACCGAACACGTCGTGCCCACCCACGAGCAGCCGGCCGGCAGCCATCTCGCGTTCACCGAGGATCGCCCGCACCAGCGTGCTCTTGCCCGCTCCGCTGGGGCCGAGCACGCAGACGAACTCGCCCGGCTCGATCCGGAAGTTCACGTCCTCGAGCAGCGTCTTCCGCTCCCCGCCGGCGCGGCCGTCGGGCACCGACACGGTCACGCCCTCGGCCACCACCGCAAGGCCGGTCTGTCGCGCGTGCTTCATCGTGAGCGGGTTCCGCCAGTGGGCATCGCGGCGAGAGTGTGAGGTGGCATCGCCGAAAGATCGAGGCTCTTTGAGCCGCATCAGGATACCATCTTGGTCCGACACCGTGCCCCCCGACCGATGGCTCGCCGCATGACGCAGCGCCGCACCGATCTCGACGCCCTGCGCGGCTTCGCGATGCTTCTCGGCATCGCCCTCCATGCCTCGTTGTGCTTCTTCGCGTTTCCCTGGCCCGTCCACGACACCCGGCGCAGCGATCTCCTGCCGCTCTTGCTCGTGGCGGTGCACGGCTTCCGGATGCCGCTCTTCTTTCTGCTCAGCGGCTACTTCACGATGCTCGTCTACCGCCGCCGCGGGCTCGGGAGCCTGCTCCGGCAGCGGTTCGCACGGATCGTGCTGCCGCTCGTGATCGCGGTCGCGACGATCGTGCCGCTCGACACGGCCCTCGAGGAGTTCGCTGAGCACGCGATCCGCCCCGAGCCAGCGGTCGCGGAGATCCTCTCGGGCGACGAGGCCGCCGTGCGCCGCAGGCTCGCCACGCCGGGGGCGGCCGAGCGCAAGGACGCCTTCTACGGCCGCACGCCGCTTACCTGGGCCACGCTGCAAGGCGATCCGGCGATCGTGGCCGCGGTGCTCGATGCCGGCGGCGACGTCGACGAACGCGACGGCAACGGCAACACGCCCCTCCACGCGGCCGCCTACTTCGGCCGGGAGGCGGCCGGCCGCCTGCTCGTGGAGCGGGGCGCGGATCCGCGGGCCGTGAACGTCGTCGGCCGCCGGCCGGCGGCGATCATGGCCTTGCCCGCCGACGTCGCCGCGGAGTTCGCGCCGCTCGTCGGCGTCGACCCGCTGCGCGTCGAAGACATCCTCGAGGGCCGCACGCGGCTCCGCGAGGTTCTCCCCGCGGGCCCGAACGCGGAGAGCACGGATGGAGGCCTGCTCGACCGGCTCACGCTCGCCTGGTCGCGTGCCCTCTCGTCAGAACCGCTCCGGCTGCGCCTCGGGTCGTGGTCGCTCCACCTCGTCCAGACGAACGTCTTCGACCACCTTTGGTTCCTGTGGTTCCTCTGCTGGCTCGTCGCCATCTTCGCGATCCTTGCCGTGACGGGCCTCCTGCCGTCGGGCCGCCGGCGGTGGTGGCTCGTGGTGGCCTCGTGCCTGCCGCAGGCGGTGATGGGCATGTCGCTGGCGGGTGGCTACGGCCCGGACACGTCGCTCGGGCTCTTCCCCAAGCCGCACGTGCTGGGGTTTTACGCCTGTTTCTTCTTCTTCGGCGTCGCCACGTTCGCGGCCAAGGGCCTCGACACGCAGCTCGGCCGCCGCTGGAAGATCCTGCTGCCGGCGGCGGCGGTGCTGCTCGTGGCCGGCATCGCGACGATGAACGATCGGCTGCTCGCCACCGTGCTCCAGCCCGCCTACGCGTGGACGATGTCGCTGGGTCTCGTCGGCCTGTTCTGCCGCCTGTTCCCGCATCCCCGTCCCGCGGTGGCGTGGCTGGCCGATGCGTCGTACTGGATGTATCTCGTCCACGTGCCGCTGGTCATCGTCGCGCAGCTGCTCGTCCGCCGGTGGCCGCTGCCGGCGGAAGTGAAGTTTCTCCTGATCCTCGGCATGGTGACGCCGCTCCTGCTCGCGAGCTACCGCTGGTGCGTGCGCTTCACCGCGATCGGCAGCCTCCTCAACGGGCCGCGGGCGTTTCCCACAGACGGCCCGGGGCGTCAATAGCCGTGGGCGTCAGGGTCGTAGTCGGGCGAGAGAACCACGTTTCCCTGCGGATCGGCCACGTACTTGTAGCGGTGGTCCACGAGCCGCCGGAGAAACCGCGACCGCTGGAGCCACGAGACAAACCTCGCGAAGGATTCGCCTTTGCCGTCGAGCGGCTGCTCGGAGGCGAACGCGAACATCGGCAGCAGCATCTCGTCGTGGATCGATTCGTTGTGCCAGACGTGCTGGGGCGGATCGAACGGGTTTCGCGGGTTGGCGGCGGA
>Ga0315906_10000122_pt1 | contig 126462 bp, 115 predicted proteins | sample LakEriMetagenome_4_FD_203526 | JGI IMG/M metagenome (GOLD analysis project Ga0315906, IMG submission 203526) | Freshwater fungal communities from buoy surface, Lake Erie, Ohio, United States - Buoy 2 MA122 | ecosystem: Environmental > Aquatic > Freshwater > Lake > Lake biofilm | place: USA...
CAGGCCGCCGCACGGGCATTGATGGAGAACACCGAGCTCGGCGCACGCGACATCGTCGAGCGCTCGCTCGGCATCGCCGCCGACATCTGCATCTACACCAACCGCAATCTCGTCATCGAGGAGCTGCACGCATGAGCGACCCCCTGACGCCCCGCGAGATCGTCGCCGAGCTCGACAAACACATCGTCGGCCAGCAGGCCGCCAAGCGCGCCGTCGCCATCGCGCTGCGCAACCGCTGGCGTCGGATGCAGGTCGAGGCGCCGTTGCGCGCCGAGATCACGCCCAAGAACATCCTGATGATCGGTCCGACCGGCGTCGGCAAGACCGAAATCGCCCGCCGCCTCGCGCGCCTCGCGCGCGCGCCCTTCGTGAAGGTGGAGGCCACCAAGTTCACCGAAGTCGGTTATGTCGGCCGCGATGTCGATTCCATCGTCAAGGACCTCGTGGAGGCCTCGATGAAGCTGCTGCGAGAGGAACAGCTCGCGGGCGTGCAGGACCGAGCCGCGGATGCCGCCGAAGAGCGCCTGCTCGATGCGCTCTTGCCGAAGCCACGGATGATGGGCTTCTCGACCGACGAACCCACGGCACCGCGCGATGCCGATACCCGCCAGAAGTTCCGCAAGATGCTGCGCGAAGGCGCGCTCGACGACCGCGAGGTCGAGCTCGAGCTGCAGGGTGCGATGCCGGGTGTCGACATCATGGTGCCACCCGGCATGGAAGAGATGCAGCAGCAGCTGCGCTCGATGTTCAAGGACCTCGGCGCAGGACGCAGCAAACCGCGCAAACTCAAGGTCCGAGAGGCGCGCAAGATCCTGCTCGAGGAGGAGTCCGGCAAACTCGTCAACGAAGAAGAGCTGCGCGCCGCGGCGGTGCACAACGCCGAACAGAACGGCATCGTATTCATCGACGAGATCGACAAAGTCTGCCGCCGGCAGGAATCCTATGGCGCCGATGTCTCGCGAGAGGGTGTACAGCGCGACCTGCTGCCGCTGGTCGAAGGCTGCACCGTCAACACCAAGTACGGCGCGCTCAAGACCGATCATGTCCTCTTCATCGCCTCGGGCGCTTTCCACCTCGCCAAGCCCTCGGATCTCATCCCCGAGCTGCAGGGCCGGTTCCCGATCCGCGTCGAGCTCGATTCCTTGCTGGTCGAGGACTTCGTACGCATCCTCACCGAACCCGATGCCTCGCTGACGCGGCAGTACACCGCGCTGCTCGCCACCGAAGGCGTCGGCATCGAATTCACCACCGAGGGCATCCGCCGCATCGCCGAGATCGCCGCACAGGTCAACTCGAACACCGAGAACATCGGAGCGCGGCGCCTGCACACCGTGATGGAGCGCCTGCTCGAGGAGCTCTCGTACGACGCCGTCGAGCAGCGCGGCAGCACCGTGGTGATCGACGCAAAGCGCGTGGACGAGAGCCTAGGCGCGCTCGCGCAGGACGAGGATGTCAGCCGCTTCATCCTCTGACCGTCTCGGTCGCGTCGGCCAGTGAACGATCTTGCACTCGGCCTCATCGCGCTGATCGTGGCAGCGGTGCCCGTCTCGCTGGGTGTGCTGCTGCTCGCAGATGGCGCCGGGCTCGACGGTGAAGGGCGCACGCGGCGGCGGATCCGGATCGCGCTCGCCGTACTGGCCGTACCAGCACTCGCTTGGACGGGTATCGCCGCCTGGGGCTGGGCGGGCGCCGCGCACCTCGAACCGCTCTGCCAAGCCTTTGCGATGCCCGAGTATCGCGCCACCACCCCCGTGCAGCCGGGCGACATCCTGCTCGATGCGGTGCCCACCGCATCCCCACCGCCGCCGTGGACCCGCGCGTTCGGCGCGCAGCTCATCACCGATCCTGCGTCACCTGCCGCTGCTGCGGCGCCGCTTGAACTCGAAGTGCGGCGACTGACCCACCATCAGAGCTTCTGGTTCAAGGTCGAGATGGACCGTTTCCGGCTGCTGCAGCGGCAGTGGGGCAGCGTCCTCGCCGAGGGCGATGAGATCTGGATCACCGCCGGCCGCGCGCGCTACCAATGCGGCATCGTCAGCGGTCGCCACACCGTGCGCGCCGACCGTAGCCCTTGGCCGGGCGGTGATGGCGTGGCGAAATTCGTGGAGCAAGGGCGGCAACCGGCACCGGCCGTGGATACGCCGATGACCCCGGCGACGCTGCGACCCTGAAGGTTCCGTCAGGCGAAGAACCCGAGATCCCGCTGCGCGAAATTACCGATGCTCGGCGCCACCTTGGCGAGATCGGTATCGGTGACGCCGAACCAGCGCGCGAGCGTGGCAGCGTACTGATCGGCGGAGACCGTCGGGATGATGCGACCGCCACCGATCTCGAGCGCGCTGCCGATCTCGAGCAACGGATAATCGCCGTAGAAACGACCACCGCGCACAGCGCCACCCGCGACCAGTTGCACGCCACCCCAAGCATGATCGGAGCCGTCGCCGTTCGAGGTGAGCGTACGGCCGAAGTCCGAATGCGTGAACAAGGTGACGCTGTCCTGCAGGCCGATCTCCGCAACGGCGTCGCTGAACATCTTGATCGAGCTGCTCACATTGGTCAGCAGGCCCGGCTGGTCGGCGAGCAGCGTGTCGTGCTGATCGAAGCCGCCGACCGACACGAAGAAGATCTGCCGCGACATCGAAAGTTGCGTACGCGAGGCGATCATCTTGGCGACGGTACGCAGCTGGGTCTGCAACGGCGTGAGCGTGACACCCGTGTTCGGCAGTGCAGCGAAGTTGGGGCCCGCCGCGATCGCCGCGTTGACACGGTCGGCGTACTGCAGCGCACGGCGCTGCACGGTGGCGAAGCTGCGCTCGTACATGGTGTTGGTGGAGGATCCGCTGCTTGCCGTCAGCAAAGCTTCGAACGAACTCCGACGGCCACCCGTCACCCCAGTGGTACCGAAACCGGTGAAGGTAGCCGCCCCGGTCGACCCTGAGACATAAGGTCGCGCGACCTCGCCCGCCTGGAAGAAAGTCTGGCCCGCCAAAGAGACATTGAGCGCGAGTTGTTGATCGGCGGTGCGCGAGGCGAGTACATCAGCCACCCGACCCGCCCAGCCGGAGCGCATGACGGCGCGACCCCGCAGGCTGTGCCACTGGTCTTGCTGATCGTTGTGCGAGAACAGTTGCGGTGGCAGCGTATGCCCGGTGGTCGCAGCGCTCTGGTACTGCGCCTTGGTGGTGGGCCGTACCAACGGCCCGATGTTCGGCAGCACGGCGAGTCGTCCGGCGGCGAACAGGTCACGCACGCCGGTCATGCTCGGATGGAAACCGAAACTCGGGTCACCGGCGGCCTGTCCCACGCGGGTGACCGGCAGCAGCGCCGCACGGTCGATCGCGAGGCTCGAGGCGGTACCGCCGCCGCGCGAGCGCGCGTAGGCGTTGTACTCGGCGGTGCTGGTCGGCACCACCATGTTCCAGGAATCGTTGCCACCGAACATGAAGAGGCAGACCAGCGCCTTGTAGTCGCTGAAGCCCCCAGTGCCGGCCGCCTGCGCCCACACCGTGTCCGGCGTCCGCCCGAACGCGTACAGCGCGCCGCCCGCAGCAGCGGCCCGGAGAAACTTGCGGCGTTGGTGGTTCATGCGTTCATCTCTGCAGGGCGAACTCGGGCGAAGTCACGATGAAGTAGATCGCATCGGCCGACCGCGTCGCGAGCGCATTGGCCGGGTTGGTGGCCGGCACGGTCGTCCGTTCGATCTGGGTCTTGGTCTCCGCTTTCAGGGCGGTCGACATCTGCCCCGCTCCACCGAGCAGCTTGTCGGCGACGCGGTTGACGAGCGCCTCGGAGTCCGCTGCCAGTGCGAGCTCGTCCGCAGTGTTGATGTACATGTCATCGGCATTGAGGGTCGCGGCCTGCGCCTGCGTGCGCGCGAAGGCTTGGGTGTAGAAATAATTGGTGGTGGAGGCCGCGAGGATCTCGGTGCCGAGCTGCATCTCGGGGGAGACGTATCCACCGTCGGATATCTCGCCGGGCGGCGCGTAGAACGGGCTGAAGAAGTTGAACACGGAGGGCGAGAGCCCCTGCCCTTGGCCGAACTGCGTCGAAGGCGAGCCACCCGTGAAGTTGCGTGCGACACCGAGTCTGCCGCTCGTCGAGGTCACGTTATAGGCACGCCAGAACTGCGTCAGTCGCAGCAACGGCTCCTTCAGCTTGCCCGCGACCGCGCCCGCAGGGGGATTACGCGCCTCGGCGTCGAGCAGGATCGCACGGACCACCGCGTCGAGGTTGCCACGGCGGCCGCTGCCGTCGTTGTTGAAACGCTCGGCCACACGCTGCACATAGGCGCGCGAAGGGTTGCTCGTCACCAGCTTCTGGATCAGCTGCTTGGAGATGAACGGACCGACATTCGGATGGTTGAAGATGTTGTCCAACGCATCGGCGAGATCTTTGGCGCCGGTCTGGTTCGCAGGCAGCAAGCCGTTCGGCAAGGTTACGCCGCTGTAGTTGAGGAGTTGCTTGGTGCCGGTCTCGTGCTGATCGGCGTAGAGCTGCATCGGTTTGACTTGGTTGAAGTTCGCCGAATAGCCGAGCTCGACCCGCGTATTGTTGAAGGTGCAGGTCGGGTTGGTGCTCGGGCAAGCCCAGTTCCAGCCGGTGAACACGCGCGCGAACCCTTCGGTCTCCACTTGGCTGAAGGTCGGGATCGGCTGTCCGGAGGCGTCGTTGCGCACACTGCCATCGATGTTCAGCTGTACGAGACCGACGCTGAACAGCTGCGCCAATTCGCGCGCGTAGTTCTCGTCGGGACGCAGGTTGGTGTTGGCGACCGCGCGACGGTTGCCGAGCATCGAGAGGTAGATGCCCATCGCCGGGTGCAGCGTGACGTCCTCGAGCAGCGTGCGGAAGTTGCCAAAGGCGTTGCGCGCCAACATGTCGTGGAAATCAGCGGTGGCGAACGGCAGATTATTGAGCGCGCCCACCTGGGAGACCACCATGATCTGCGAGAGCGCGAACGCCACGCGTTGCCGCAATTGGTCCTCGCCACGCAAGGCATTGGCGAACCACTGCTCCTGGCGGAAAGTATTGAGGGTCGACGGATTGAACCCGGTCGGCACCGGATTCGGATATGCCGCGACGACGGTGGGCAGCAGCAACTGTGTGGGCTTCGCGATCTCGGCGTCGATCCAGCGCGAATAGGCGTTGGTCACATCACCCAGGCCGATCAGTCGGGCTGCCTCGGCCTCGGTCGCGCCGAAGGTGGTCTGGTTGAGGAAGCGGAAAGCCTCGGCTTTGCCGATGGGCAGAGGAGGCGGCGCGGCAGATTGGGGCGATGTCGACGACCCGCCGCCGCCGCCGCCGCCACAGGCGGCGAGCAGGCCCAGAAGCCCGGCACAGAGAACCCGGAAGGCGCTGCGACGCGTCGATCTCATGGCATGAAAGTACCGCATGCACCAGCTGAATGCGAGGGACGGTCTCCCGGTCTGCCTGAAAAGATGTGCAAAGCCCGAACCGGTGGATCAGCTGTAGTGCTGCGCCGAGAGCAGATCCAAGCGCTGCTCGAAATCCTGACCTGTGGGCAGCATCACGCAGCCCGGCGGCAGCTCGTCCGTCGACAGCATCCGCGCCGCGAATCCGCCCACCCACACCTCGCAACGACCCCGCAGCGCATCGGCGAGGGCCGCCAACTGCTCGAGCGCCGGCACCTCGTTCTCCGGCATGACGAGCGACACCAACACCGCACGCGCCTCGACCTCGAGGGCGAAGCGGGCGAGCTCCTCCGCCGGGCAATCGGCGCCCAGATAGTGCGTCCGGAACCGGCGCGTCGCCGCCAGCCAACTGCACATCAGGATACCGAGCTCATGGCGCTCGCCGGACAGCGTCGCCAGCACGAGACAGGGCCCCTGGTCGTTGCGCAGGTACCCCCGCGACACGGAGATGATCAGACGGCGCACGATGTCGGTGACCATGTGCTCCTGTGCGATCGACACTTCGCCGCGGTGCCAACGCTCACCGACCTCACGGACCAGCGGCACCAATACCGAGTGCACCACCTCGTTGGGCGGCAACAGCGCCACGGCCGAAGTCAGCACTTCCTCGACGCCAAAGGGGTCCGAGTGGACCGTGGCGTCGAGCGCCCGGTCCACATAGGACTGCCCACGGGTCGGGCCGGGCCGAGCCTGACCGCCAGAGTCCGCGACCAGTTTGGCGAGCTCGTCCGCATCGAGCTTGGCAAGGCGGCTGATGGTGTGACCGAGTTCAGTGGCGGTGCGCAACAGACGCAATCGGGCGACATCCGCAGCGGTATACGACCTGCGGCCACCGTCATCCCGGCAGGGCTGTACGACCTCGTATCGACGCTCCCAAGCCCGCAAGGTCTCGACACTCAGTCCGGTGGCCTGGGACACCGCCTTGGTCGTGAACTGCCCACTGAGGGGATACGGCGCGGGCTTGTTCATGTTTTGTTCAGGTTTTGTCCATCGAAAAGATGTACAAGATAGTGACGGACCTCCCGCGGGATGTCACGGCTTTCCCGACGACCCTCCATCCGCCTTCTGCCATGATGTCAGGCACCGACCCGCCGCGAGGTGGCTGCCTGTGACCCTGTCCCGTCGAGATTTCCTGATCTCATCCGCCGCCACCTCCTTCGCGAGCTTGGCGCCTGACGTGCACGCCGCCGGCAACGGCCAGCCCGATGTGATCGTCATCGGTGCCGGGCTTTCGGGCCTCGAGACCGCGCTGACCCTCGAAGAGAACGGCTTCAAAGTATTGGTGCTCGAGGGGCGTCGTCGCATCGGCGGTCGCCTCTACACCCTGTTCGACCTGCCAGGCCATCCCGAAGCGGGCGGCAACACCGTGTCGAACGCCTATGGCCGTACGCTCGCCGCGGCGCAACGCAACGGCGTCGAGATCGTGAACCTCGCGCCGAGGACGTCCGGCAACCGCGCCGGTCAAGCACTTTTCATCGGCGATGAACATGTGCCGCTTGCGGACTGGGCGGCACATCCACGCAACCCGTTCACAGGTGATCAGCGCAAGCTGCCGCCTTGGGGCTGGGCCGCTGCGATCTTCCAGCAGCACATGCCCTTCAAAGACCTCGCGAACTGGCACGACACCGCGCACGCGCAGCATGACATCTCCGTGCATGATTTCCTCTCAGCGCAAGGGGCGACCGACGCTCAGATCCGCCTCGGCTACGACACCAACATCGCCTACGGCACCACTGCGCACGATGTCTCGCTCTTGCAGCAGGCTTCCGCCAACCACTGGCAGGCCGTGAACCGCAGCGCGGCGACGACGAATTTTCTGCTCGGTGCCTGCAAGGGCGGTAACCAGAACCTGCCGATCGCCATGGCCCGCCGTCTCAAGGGCGATCTGCTGCAAGGCAAGCGTGTCGCAGCGATCGAAGCGGACGCCACCGGCGCGGTCGTGCGCTGTGCCGATGGCTCGCGGCACTCCGCCAAGGCGGTCGTCTGCTCGATGCCGTTCTCGACGCTGCGTAATGTCGCGATCGATCCGCTGCCGCCCGCGCTGCAGCACGAGGCCATCCAGACACTCGGCTACCTCCCCATCACCCAGTTCCACCTGCTCGCCAAGAAGCCGTTCTGGGAGACGGACGGCCTCTCGCCCTCGATGTGGACCGACGGACCGCTCGGCATGGTGCTCGCCCAACGCTTCGGCCGCAGCGACAGCGAGGTCACGAGCCTCACCGTGTGGTGCCGCGGCCTGAACGGCCTCTCCATCGACCGCTTCGGCGTCGAGGAAAGCAAGCGCATGATCCTCGACGAGTTCGCACGGCTGCGGCCCGCCTCCAAGGGTCTGCTCACCGTGGGCGCAGTGCACTCCTGGACCGCCGATCCGTTCGCCGCAGGCAGCTGGGCGATCTTCCAACCCGGACAGGTACGCGAACTGCGCGCCGCGATGGCGATGCCACACCAGCGGCTGTTTTTCTGCGGCGAACATACCGCCCTCGGTAGCCGCGGCTTCGAAGGCGCGTTCGAATCGGCGGAGCGCGTCTCGCTGGAGGTGCTCACCGCACTCGGCTGACCGGACCGACGACGCATGGAAGCGCGCCGCGAGGGGGCGTATCCTGCGGGGCTCGCCCGAATAGACGGGCCGGACCACGCGCGAGGGATCCCTTATGCCGAATGCGGCCATCACGGGTTGGGGCAAATGCCTGCCGCCCAACGTCCTGTCGAACGGCGACATCGCCACCTTCATGGAGACCTCGGACGAGTGGATCACCACCCGCACCGGCATCCGTGAGCGGCGCATCGCCCATACCTCGCTCAACGACCTCTTCCATATCGCCGGCGCCCGAGCCCTCGCCTGCGCGGGCCTGCAGGGCAGCGACATCGACCTCATCGTCGTCGGCTCGACGACACACGACGACCAGTGTCCGAACATGGCCTCCAGCCTGCAGCAGCGTCTCGGCGCCGACGGCTGCGCCGCGATGGACCTCAACACCGCCTGCACGAGCTTCCTCTACGCGCTCTCCACCGCGACCGCGATGATCCGCAGCGGCGTGGTGCGCACCGCGCTGGTCACGGGCGGCGAGCTCATCTCGCCCTACATGGACTGGAACGACCGCAACGTCGCCGTGCTGTTCGGCGACGGCGCCGCCGCGGTCGTGCTGCAGGCCACCGACCGTGACGAGGGCCTGCAGCTCGAGAAGCTCGGCTGCTACGGCGAGTCGCGCGAGATCTTGCGCATCCACGGCATCGGCGGCGCCTACACGCATCAGGGTCGCCTGCTCGGCGCCACCGAATGGCAGTTCGAGGGGCAGGACATCTTCAAGAAGGCCGTGCACGGCATGGGCAGCGCCTGCGAGGATGTGCTCAAGCGCGCGGGCCTCGCGCCCGACGACATCGACCTCGTGGTCCCGCACCAGGCCAATCTGCGCATCATCGAGTCGGTCGCCAAGCGCGCCGGCATCCCGATGGACCGCGTGTATGTGAACGTGCAGCGCTACGGCAACATGTCGGCGGCGACCGTGCCGGTCGCGCTCTGCGAAGCGCTCGAGGACGGCCGCATCCGGCCCGGCGCGCGGCTGCTGATGCCCGCCTTCGGCGGCGGTCTCACCTTCTGCGCGCACCTCGTGCGCTGGGGTGAGCGCGTCACGCCGCTCGGCGAGAGCGATGTCGACCTGCCGCCCGCGACGCGCAGCGCGCTCGAGACCGTGATGCGCTATCGCGCCGCACGCGGGGCTGCGATCGCATGAGCCCCGCCGCGCCCGGTGCGATCCACGCGCCAGGCGCACCCGATCCGCGGCGGCGCATGCTGCCGGTCGTCGCGATGGCGCTGTTCATCGACTCGATGGGCATCGGCATCATCATCCCGGTGGCCCCCAAGCTCGTGATGGAGCTCTCGGGGCTGTCGATCGCGGACGCCGCGCCGATCGCCGGCTGGCTCACGCTCTCCTACGCGTTGATGCAGTTCATGTTCTCGCCGATCCTCGGCAACCTCAGCGACCGCTACGGCCGCAAGCCCATCCTGCTCGCCTCGCTCGCCGCGCTCGCCGTCGACTATGTGCTGATGGGCCTCGCACCGACCCTCGCCTGGCTCTTCGTCGGCCGCCTCATCGCAGGCATCGCGGGCGCGACCTTCGCCACCGCCAACGCCGTGGTCGCCGACATCATCCCGCCCGAGAAACGGGCCAAATATTTCGGTCTCAACGGCGCCGCCTGGGGCATGGGCTTCGTGATCGGCCCCGTGATCGGTGGCCTGCTCGGGCAGTACGGGCCGCGCGTACCGTTCTTCGCCGCCGCCGTGTTCACCGCGCTCAACTTCCTGATCGCGCTCGCCGTGCTGCGCGAGACCCTGCCGCCCGCCGACCGCCGCGCATTCTCGGCGCGCCATGCCAACGCCTGGGGTGCGCTGCGCGCCATGCGCCACATCCCGGGCGCGATGCTGATCCTCTTGGTGCTGTTCATGTACCAGGTCGGCCACGACACCCTGCCCTCGACCTGGGCCTGGGTGACGATGGCGAAGTTCGGCTGGACCGAGCGCGACATCGGCCTGTCGCTGGCGGTGCTCGGCCTCGGCACCGCCATCGTGCAGGGCGGACTCGTCGGTCTCTTCAGCAAACGCATCGGCGAGCACCGTACCGCCCTGCTCGGCCTCGCCGCCGGCGCCGTGGGCTTCCTGGGCTACGCGTTCGCACCGACGCCCGCGATGCTGTTCGCGAGCGTGCCGCTCGCCTGCCTGATCGGCCTCACCATGCCCGCATTGCGCGCGATCCTCTCGCGCGCGACACCCGCCAACGCCCAGGGCGAGCTGCAGGGCGCGATCGCGGGGATCGTGAGCTTCACCGCCGTCGTCATCCCGTTCACGATGACGCATCTCTTCAGCTGGGCGACGGCGACCCATCCACCCTTCCCGGGCGCCTCGTTCCTCGCGGCGGCGGTGGCGCTCGCGGTGGGCGCAGCCGTGCTGTCGAAGGTCAAGGTGCCGGGGCGATAGCGCCGGCCTAAAAACAGACGGCCCGCGGAATCGCTCCCGCGGGCCGCTGCGACCTGTGCCCTGACAGGACCGGCTTCGTTATTTCTTGGTGCCGGTCTTCTTGGCGACGCGCTTCTTGGCGCGCACCGGATCCTTCGGACGGCTCTTGCCGAACGAACCCTGATAGATCTTCCCGCGACGGGTCCTGGTGTCTCCCTTGCCCATGTCCTGCTCTCCAACGAGATATCCGCGCATCGTGCGCGGGCGCAAGTGTAGCCCGTCAGCGGTACCGCGCCAACACCTTCTCGAGCGCCTTGGCGCCAGGGACCAGTTTGCCGAACGGCACCCCGTTCAGAGGCTGGTCGGGGGTGCGGTTGAGCGCATGGAACTCGGTATCCGTGGTCGAACGGCAGTGCAGCAGCCCGGTGAGGTACTCGCCCTGGGCGATGTGCTGCTGCACATAATCGTAGGCGGCATGCGCGTCGGTCGGGTCATAGCCCTCGGCCAACTTGCGCAGCAGCACACGGCTACCGTCGTGCAGCATCACCGGCACCGCCTCGCCCGCGCCGTAGTCGGTGGTGATCTCGCGCTGGAAGGGGACGAAGTCCGCCTCGACCACCGGTTCGTAGTGCTCCCGGGTGTACTGGTAGCTCTTGGTCGAACCCTCGTGGTCGTTGAAGGTGACGCAGGGCGAAAGCACATCGATGAGCGCGAAACCCGGGTACTCGAGACCCGCCTGGATGAGCGGCACCAACTGCTTCTTGTCGCCAGAGAAACTGCGCGCGACGAAACCCGCGCCCAAGTTCATGGCGAGCAGCACAGGGTCGATGGGCGACTGTTGGTTGATCTCGCCTTTTTTGGCCTTGGTACCGATGTCCGCCGAAGCCGAGAACTGGCCCTTGGTGAGGCCATACACACCGTTGTTCTCGATGATGTAGAGCATGTCGGTGTTGCGGCGGATGGCGTGGCAGAACTGCCCAAGACCGATGGAAAGCGAATCGCCGTCGCCCGAGATGCCGATGTAGTAAAGGTCGCGGTTGGCGGCGTTGGCGCCCATGGCGATCGAGGGCATGCGCCCGTGCACGGAGTTGAAGCCATGCGCGCCGCCGACGAAATACGCCGTGGTCTTCGAGGAGCAGCCTATCCCTGAGAGCTTGACGAGGTTCTCGGGGCGCAGCGAGATGCCCCAGGAGGCTTCGATGATCGCAGCGGTGATGCTGTCGTGGCCGCAACCGGCGCAGAGCGTCGAGAGCGAGCCTTCGTAGTCGCGCCGCGTGAGGCCGAGCTCGTTGCGCGGCAGCGAGGGGTGGGCGATCTTCGGCTTCGGGATGTAGGTCATGACGCGACTCCCGTGACGGCGCGGCGGCCTTCGCCGAGGTCCGCGAGCACGCCGTCCACGATGAACTTGGAGGACACGGGCAGGCCGCTGTAGTGCAGCAGCGAGCGCAGCTTCGACTTCTCGACGCGGGTCTCGAGGGTCAGCAACGACTTCAGCTGCGCGTCTCGGTTCTGCTCGACCACATAGATGATCTCGTGCTCCGCGAGGAACTTCTCGACCTCCTCGCCGAACGGGAAGCCGCGCACGCGCATGTAATCGAGCTGCACACCGCGCGAGGCGATGACATCGAGCGCCTCGTGTATCGCGCCATCGCAGCTGCCGAGCGAGACGATCGCCGCCTGCGCCTTGCCGCTGCCTTGGAACACCGGCTCCGGCACGAGGCGCTTGGCGGTCGCAAATTTGCGCACGAGCCGATCGAGCACGATCTGGTACTCGGTCGCATCTTCCGTATAGGTGCCGAACTGCGTGTGACCCGAGCCGCGCGTGAAATACGCGCCCTTCGGGTGCACACCCGGGAAGGTGCGATAGGGGATGCCGTCCTCGTCCTTGTCGACATAGCGGTGGAACTTCTCGATCTTCTCGAGTTCTTCGCGCCCGAGGATCTTGCCCCGGTCCGGCTGCCGGCTGTCGTCCCACTTCAGGTCTCGGCACATCCAGTCGTTCATGCCGATGTCGAGGTCGAGCATCACCATGATCGGCGTCTGCAGGCGCTCGGCGAGATCGAAGGCCTGGACGGCCATATAGAAGCACTCTTCCGGGTTGGCGGGATACAGGCAGACATGCTTCGTGTCGCCGTGCGAGGCATAGGCCGCCGCGAGCAGATCGCACTGCTGCGTCCGCGTCGGCATGCCGGTGGACGGCCCCACACGCTGCACATCGAACAGCACCGCCGGCACCTCCGCGTAGTACGCGAGACCCAGGAACTCGCCCATCAGCGACACGCCGGGCCCTGAGGTCGCCGTGAAGGCGCGGGCGCCGTTCCAGTTGGCACCGAGCACCATGCCGATGGCCGCGAGTTCATCCTCGGCCTGGATGAAGGCGAAGTTGGCGTGGCCGGTCTCCGGGTCCACGCGCAGCTTGTCGGCGAAGGACTTGAACGCGTCCATCAGCGAGGTCGACGGCGTGATCGGGTACCACGCGGCGACCGTGGCACCGGCGTAGACGCAGCCGAGCGCCGCCGCGGTGTTGCCGTCGATCATGATGTGACCGGCCGTCTTGTCCATCCGCTCGACGCGCAGGGGCAGCGGACAGGCGAAGTTCGCCTTCGCGTAGTCGTAGCCCAACTGGATGGCCTGCATGTTCGCATCGACCAGCGCAGGTTTCTTGGCGTAGGTCTCGGCCAAGAGTTCCCGGATGCGTGCAAGGTCGAGGTCGAGCAGCGCCGCGAGCACACCCGCGTAGCAGATGTTCTTCATCAGGATGCGCGTGCGCACGCCCTTGAAGTTCTCGTTGCACAGACGCGCGAGCGGCACGCCCATCACCGTGACATCGTCGCGCTTCAGCAGCGCCGGCCGCGGCCAGGTGGAGTCATAGATGAGGTAGCCGCCCGGCGCGACCTCGCGCACATCGCGTGCGTAGGTCTCGGCGTTCATGCAGACCATGATGTCGACCTTACCCGAGCGCGCGACATGGCCATCCTTCGAGACGCGGATCTCGTACCAGGTCGGCAGACCCTGGATGTTGGAGGGGAAGTAGTTCTTGCCCATCACCGGGATGCCGCTGCGGAAGATCGACTTCATCAGCAGCGTGTTGGCGCTCGCCGAACCGGTGCCGTTGACCGAGGCGATCTTGATGACGAAGTCGTTGACGCGAGAAAGCACGGCGTTCATCGGGCGGCCTCTTGGTCGATCGCGTGCGGCCACTTGACCCATGATTTCTGCATGTCCCAGGCGGCGGTCGGACAGCGCTCGGCGCAGAGTCCGCAGTGCACGCAGACATCCTCGTCCTTCACCATCACGCGGCCCGTGTGCTTGAGCGGCTCGCTGACATAGAGCGCCTGCGTGATGTTCTGCGCTGGCGCCTTGAGCCGCGTTCGCAGATCGGCCTCCTCGCCGTCTGGCGTCATGGTCAGGCAATCGACCGGGCAGATATCGATGCAGGCGTCGCACTCGATGCAGAGCTTGGCGTCGAACACCGTCTGCACATCGCAATTGAGACAGCGCTGCACCTCGGCGGCGGCCTGCTCGGCGGTGAAACCGAGCTCGACCTCGATGTCGATGTTTTTGAAGCGCTCCTTGAGCGAGACATGCGGCACGAGACGGCGCTCGATGCCGCTGTAGTCGTTGTTGTACGACCACTCGTGCATGCCCATCTTGCGGCTCTGCAGGTTGACCCCAGGCGCCATACGCTCGCTGGCCGGCTTGCCCTGGCAATACTGATGGATGGAGATCGCGGCCTGGTGGCCGTGCTCCACCGACCAGATGATGTTCTTGGGGCCGAAGGCTGCGTCACCGCCGAAAAACACGCCCGGACGCGTGCTCTCGTGCGTCACCGCATCGACCTTCGGGACCTCCCACTTATCGAACTCGATGCCGAGGTCGCGCTCGATCCAGGGGAAGGCGTTCTCCTGGCCGATCGCGAGGATCACGTCGTCGGCTGGCAGGAACTCCTCGGCCGTGACGCGCTCGGCGGTGATGCGGCCACGCGCATCCACCTCGTACTCCATGACATCGAACAGCATGCCCTTGAGCTTTCCGCCCTCGACCACGAAGGATTTGGGCGAGCGGTTGATGACGATCTCGACGCTCTCGGCTTCGGCGTCTTCGAGTTCCCACTCGGACGCCTTGAAGAACTGCCTCGGCTTGCGTGCCATCACCTTCACGCTCTTGGCGCCCAAGCGCAGCGAGCTGCGGCAGCAATCCATCGCGGTGTTGCCGACGCCGATGATCAACACGGTCTCGCCCACCGATTTCACATGCTCGAACGCGATCGATTCGAGCCAGGTGATGCCGATGTGGATGTTGGCGGCGCCTTCCTGGCGGCCGGGCAGGGTCAATTCTTTGCCCTTCGGCGCGCCGGATCCGACGAAGACGGCATCGAAGCCCTCTTCCTCGAGGAGCTTGCGCATCGACTCGATGCGATGACCGAGGCGCAGGTCCACGCCCATATCGACGATGGCGGCGATCTCCTCGTCGATCACAGACCCGGGAAGGCGGAATGAGGGGATGTTGGTGCGCATCAGCCCGCCGGCGATGGCGAACTGCTCGAAGATCGTGACCTCGTAGCCGAGCGGCATCAGATCATTGGCGACGGTCAGCGAGGCGCAGCCCGCGCCGATGCAGGCGATCTTCTTGCCGTTCTTCTGGGTCGGGATGGGCGGCAGCCGGTCGCGGAATTCGTCCTTGTGGTCGGCCGCGACGCGCTTCAGGCGGCAGATCGCGACCGGTTTCTCCTCGACGCGGCCGCGGCGACAAGCCGGCTCACAGGGCCGGTCGCAGACCCGCCCGAGGATGCCCGGGAAGACGTTCGAGCGTCGGTTGACGAGGTACGCGTCGGTGAAACGCCCTTGGGCGATCAGCCGGATGTACTCCGGCACATCGGTGTGGGCAGGACATGCCCACTGGCAATCCACGACTTTATGGAAATAGTCGGGATGCGAAGTGTCCGTTACAGCCATCAAACCCCCGTCTGACGATCAACCACACATCAGCCGAGTATCGGAGAGCCGCGGACAAATGTCACCGTGGACAAGGGCTGTACGACCGTTAGGATGCGCCCATGGACACACCCCCCCGGAACGACCGTCTGGATATGCCCGTCCCCACCGAGCTGCGCCTGCGCCGCCAGTCGCGGGTGCTGGAGGTCGCCTTCGGCCCGGATGAGCAGTACGCCCTGCCCTTCGAGTTCTTGCGCGTGCAGTCGCCCTCGGCCGAGGTGAAAGGGCATGGCCCAGGCCAGGAGACGCTGGTGCTCGGCAAGCAGGCGGTGGGCATCCGCGAGATCGAACCGGTGGGTCAGTACGCCGTGCGGCTCGTGTTCGACGATGGCCACGACAGCGGTCTCTACAGCTGGAAGTACCTGCAGGAACTCGGCCGGGACCAGGCCGCGCTCTGGACGCAGTATCTTGAGCGGGTGGCGGCGGCCGGAAGGTAGACCGGAAGTCGGGGGCGTCCAGACACGGTTTTGTTCCGGCGCGGCGCCGATTGCCAGAGGCAGCCGTTACAATGACCGGATGGACGCGCCGCAGGACGGGAAAACCACGCATTTCGGCTTCGAGGAGGTCGCCTGGGAGGACAAGGCCCGGCGCGTAAGAGGGGTATTCGACTCGGTCGCCCCCCGCTACGACCTCATGAACGATCTGATGTCCGGCGGCCTGCACCGCGTCTGGAAACAGTTCACGCTCTCCCAGACACACCTGCGCCCCGGCCAGCGAGCGCTCGATGTCGCGGGCGGGACCGGCGACCTCGCGCGCGGACTCGCGGCCCAGGTCGGCGAACAGGGGCTCGTCGTGCTCTCGGACATCAACGGCGCGATGCTCGCCCACGGTCGTGACCGGCTCCTCGATGTCGGTCTCACCCGCGGCATCGCCTATGCGCAGGCCAATGCCGAGCGCCTCCCGTTCGCGGACAGCAGCTTCGACTGCGTCACCATCGCCTTCGGCCTGCGCAATGTCACCGACAAGGCGGCCGCCCTCGCCTCGATGCGCCGCGTGCTGCGTCCGGGCGGTCAACTGATGGTGCTCGAGTTCTCTCAACCGGTGGCGCCCGGCCTCAAGCCCCTCTACGACGCCTACTCGTTCCGCGTCCTGCCGTTCCTCGGCCGCATGATCGCGCGCGACGAGGACAGCTACCGCTACCTCGCCGAGTCCATCCGCAAGCATCCCGACCAGGAGACCCTGCTCGGCATGATGCGCGACGCGGGTCTCGAGGATTGCCGCTACCACAACCTCTCCGGTGGGATCGTGGCGCTGCACCGCGGCTACCGTTACTGACCGCCGTCGTCCGCATGCTGACCGAACTCGTCGAAAACCTCTTGAACCGCAATCTCGGCGCCTCGCCCCGGGCGCGCGAGCTCTGCGCCGCGCTGCGCGGCCGCCGCCTGCGCATCACGCTCAGCGGCCTCGGCGTGCGCATCGGGCTCGAATCCTTGGGCAGCACGCTGCGGATCTCACGCGACCCCGACGGCGATTTCGACGCCGAGGTCGAGGGCAGCCCCGTGAACCTCATCGCTCTCGCAGGCCCCTCGCCCGAGCACCTGTTACGGTCGGGCACCGTACAGGTGCGTGGCGACACGGAGCTTCTGCAGCGCTATCGCGAACTCGGCCTTCTGTTGCGCCCGGACCTCGAAGAGGAGCTGTCCCGCTTCGTCGGCGATGCGCCCGCGCATCAGGTCATGCGGTTCGCAGGCAGCGCGTTCGGCTTCGGTCGCCACGCCGCCGACACCGCGGTCCGCAACGCCGCCGAGTATTTCGCCCACGAACGCGGCGACCTCGTGCCGGCCGCCGAAGCAGAGGCGTTCATGAGCGATGTCGACCGCCTGCGCGAGGATATCGATCGCGCAGAGGCGCAGACCGCCCACCTCGAAGCGCGCTTGGCTGCCACCACAGAGCCGGCACCATGAAGCTTCAAGTGATGGCGCGCCTCATCCAGATCCAGCGCGTTCTGGTGCGCCACGGGCTCGACGAGTTCGTGCGCGAGACCCACCTCTACCGCCCGCTGCGCTTCGTGTTCCTCGCCTCACCCTGGACCTGGCTCGAGCGGCGTAAACAGGCCCCGCGTGCCGAGCGCCTACGGCTCGCGCTCGAAGAGCTCGGCCCCATCTTCATCAAGTTCGGGCAGGCGCTCTCCACGCGTCGCGACCTTCTGCCACCCGATATCGCCGTCGAGCTCGCCAAGCTCCAGGACCGCGTGCCGCCGTTCGACAACGCGACCGCGCGCGCCATCATCGAGAAGTCGCTCGGCAGACCCGTCACCGAATCCTTCGCGAGCTTCGAAGCGCAACCGCTCGCGGCGGCCTCGATCGCACAGGTGCACGCGGCGACGCTGAAGAACGGTGACGATGTGGTCATCAAGGTGCTGCGCCCCGGCATGCGCGGGATCATCTCGCGCGATCTCGAGGTGATGCACGAACTCGCGCGCCTCGCCAAGACCCACTCCACCGAGGCGCGACGGCTGCGCGTCGACGAGATCGTCGACGAATACGAGAAGACCATCCTCGACGAGCTCGACCTGATGCGCGAAGCCGCCAACGCCTCGCAGCTCAAACGCAACTTCGAAGGGTCGTCGCTGCTGCATGTCCCGGCGGTGTACTGGGACCTCTGCCGCATCGATGTGATGGTGATGGAACGCATCCGCGGCGTGACCATCAGCGACATGGACACACTGCGCGCCAAGGGCGCGAACATCGCGATGCTCGCCCAGAACGGCGTGAAGATCTTCTTCACCCAGGTGTTCCGGCACAACTTCTTCCACGCCGACATGCACCCCGGCAACATCTTCGTGCTGATCGACGACCCCGCGAACCCCCGCTACGCCGCCATCGATTTCGGCATCGTGGGCACGCTCGATATCCGCGACCAGCACTACTTGGCCGAGAATTTCCTCGCCGTGTTCGACCGGGATTACCGCCGCGTGGCCGAGCTACACGTGCAATCGGGCTGGGTACCTCCGGACACCCGCGTCGACGAGATGGAATCCGCCATCCGCACCGTGCTCGAACCCATCTTCGACCGGCCGCTCAAGGACATCTCCTTCGGCACCATCCTGCTGCGCCTGTTCGACATCTCGCGCCGCTTCGACATGCGCATCCAACCGCAGCTGATCCTGCTGCAGAAGACGCTGCTCAACATCGAAGGCCTCGGCCGCGACCTATACCCGGAGCTCGACATCTGGCAGACCGCCGCGCCGATCCTGCGCGAGTGGATGTCGGACCGGATCAGCCCGCGGGCGCAGTTCAAGCATATCCGCCGGAACCTCCCCGACATCCTCACCTCGCTGCACGCACTACCGTCACTCATGAAAGTGGCCGTGCAGCAGGCCGAAGACGGCAAGCTCGCCCTCGGCGTGCGGTCGCAGGAGATCGCCACGCTGCGGCGCGAGATGCTCGAGTCCGAGCAGCGCCGCAACCGCACCCTCATCGGCACGGCGCTCGGCTTCGGCAGCCTGCTGTGGTTCGGCTTCGAGCTCGCCCCGGGTCCCGTGGGCTGGCTGCTGCTGATCGTTGCTGCGGTCGTGCTGTGGAGCGCACGGCGGCGCTGAGCGCTCCGTTTGTTCAACCCCCGCGCAGCGCGCGGAGCCAAGCGGTCGGGTCTTCTCCGCGCTCCAGCACCTCGACGAGCGCAGAGCCGACCACCGCACCCTCGACCGTACCGCGCAGGCGCGCGACCTGCGCCGCCGAGCGGATGCCGAAACCCGCACAGACCGGCACCGGCGATGCGGCACGCACGCGCGCGAGGTACTCGAGCACGCTGTCGGGCACCTCGACGGACTTGCCGGTGGTACCGGTCATGGTGACGGCGTAGACGAAACCCTCGCTGGCGGTGCAGACCTGCGCGAGACGCGCGGGAGTCGTCACCGGGGTCACCATCTGAACGAGCGCGACACCTACCGTCCGCAACGCAGCGCGCAGATCGTCGCCTTCGTCGAACGGCAGATCGGGCACGATGAAGCCGCAGACGCCGACCGCCGCCGCATCGGCGGCGAGGCGCTCATAGCCGTACTGCAGCAGCGGGTTGAGGTAGCTCATCAAGACGAGCGGCGCCGCCGGACGCTGCATCGCACCGAGCTCGGCGAGGATCCAGCGCAGACTCACGCCCTGCTTGAGCGCCACCTGGCTCGATCGCTGGATGGTCATGCCGTCGGCCATCGGATCGGTGAACGGTACGCCGATCTCGACCACATCTGCACCCGCCGCCACGGCGTGCAGGTGCTCACGGAACTTTTGGGCTTCGGGGAAGCCGGCGGTGAGGAAGGCGACGATGGCGGGGCCACCGTCGGCCGATGCGGCGCGGATCGCCGCGCTCAAGCGGTCATGCGGCTTCATCGCTCGACTCCCTGTGCGTGGACGCCTGCCCGCTTGCCATCGAGCAGCGTACGCTGCAGCGTCGGCATGTCCTTGTCGCCGCGCCCCGACATGTTGAGCAGCAGGTGTTTGCCCGGATTCCGTGCGGCCCAGCGCTTGGCGCCGTGCAGGGCGTGTGCGGTCTCGAGCGCAGGCAGGATGCCCTCCATGCGAGCGCACTCCTGCAGCGCCTCGAGCGCCTCCTCGTCGGTCGCAGACTCGTATTGCACACGACCTGCGGCGAGCAGCAGCGCGTGCTCGGGGCCGACGCCGGGATAGTCGAGGCCCGCCGAGATGGAGTCGGTCTCGTAGATCTGTCCGTTCTCGTCCTGTAGCAGCAACGAATAGCAGCCCTGCAACACGCCCGGCCAGCCGTAAGAGAGGCTCGCAGCGTTCTGGCCGAGCGCACTGCCGCGCCCACCCGCCTCGACGCCGATGATCGCGACATCCCGATCCGGCACAAAGGCGTGGAACATGCCGATGGCGTTGGAGCCGCCGCCCACACAAGCGAACACGGCGTCCGGCAAGCGCCCCTCACGCGCCAGGAACTGCTCCCGGGCTTCGCGACCGATGATGGATTGCAGTTCGCGAACGAGATAGGGATAGGGATGCGGCCCCACCGCCGAACCGAGCAGGTAGAAGGTGCCGTTCGGATCGGAGACCCAATCGCGCAGCGCCTCGTCGATGGCGGCGCGCAACGTCTGGTCGCCGCCCGTCACCGGCACCACTTCGGCGCCCATCAACCGCATTCGACCGACATTGGGCGCTTGGCGCTCCATGTCGATCGCGCCCATGTAGACCGTACAGGGCAGGCCGAGGCGCGCGCAGGCCGCCGCACTCGCCACGCCATGCTGGCCGGCGCCGGTCTCGGCGACGATACGCTTGGCACCGAGACGCTTGGCGAGCAACGCCTGGCCAAGCGCGTTGTTGATCTTGTGCGCGCCCGTGTGCGCGAGGTCCTCGCGCTTGAACCAGACCTCGGCACCCCACGCTGCCGAGAGCCGCGGCGCATGCGACAACGCGGTCGGGCGGCCGACCCAGGAATCGAGCTCCCGGGAGAGCTCTCGCCGGAAATCCTCTCGCGGCAGGTGCTCGCGCATGCCCGCTTCGAGACGCTCGAGCGCCGGGATCAACGTCTCAGGCACATAGCGGCCGCCATACGGGCCGAAGCGGCCACGGGCGTCGGGGAAACGGCCGGCGAGCTCGGCATCGAGCAACTGCTGCTGCTCAGCCGGTGTGAATCTGACGTTGGCGTTCATGTGGGTGCGCTCATTGTCTAGGTTTCTCGAGGTCAAGCTGTGTTGCAGCCGCTCGGGCGGCTGCCACGAAGTCAGTGATCTTTGATGGCGATTTCGTGCCAGGCGTCGACTCGACGCCGCTCGATACATCGACACCCCACGGGCGGACCGCGCGGATCGCATCGCCGACATTGCCCGGATTCAAGCCGCCCGCGAGCAGCACTTCGGTACGCTCCACCAACGCTTGGGCACGCGCCCAATCGGCGGTGCGGCCCGTGCCGCTCACCGCACCCTCGTAGAGTACCCGCTCGGGCAAGCACTCGGGGAGCATCGCGCCCTCGCGTAGCACCGGTAGCCACCGCGCACGGGCACGGGGCGAGAGCGCCGCGACATCCTCGATGTCCGTCTGGATCAGATCGGGTGAAAAGATGTCGAAGATCTCCTCGACCTCGACGGTCGTCGGATGCAGGGTGACGGCGACGCAGAACGCACGGCCACGCGCGGGTACCGCCAACGCCGCGGCCTCCGCGGGCGTCACGCACCGCACCGAGGGCGCGAACACGAAACCGATGGCATCCGCGCCCGCAGCCAGCGCGGCATCGACGCCCTCCGGCGTGGTGAGGCCACAGATCTTCACGAACATACCGCACCATCTCTGCGGGCTTTATGCTGCAGCGCCACGCGCGCGGCGCCCAGCATCGCTCCGGCAAGTTCACGGGGTGCACCGCCCGTCATCAGCGCGCTGCCGACGAGCGCAAGGTCGTAACCGCAGGCCGCGAGCCGCGCGGCATCCTCCGGCGTCGCGACGCCGCTCTCGGCGACGCGCGCGACCCATGAGGGCAACTGCCCCACCATCTCCTCGAGGCGCCCAGGCACGACCTGCAGCGTGACGAGGTCGCGGCAATTGATACCGAGCAGAAGCGACTCGCCGCGGTTCCCGCCGTCGGCCGTACGCCGCGGCTCCAGCAGCTGTGCAGCGAGTCCGATGTCCTCGGCATCGAAGGCCTCGAGCAATACGAAGAGTCCGTGCTCAAGCGCGGCATCCATCAGCGCTTCGAGCGCCGCGCGCGGCAACATACGCAGGATCAATAGCACTCCGCCTGCACCAGCAGCGCGTGCTTCCAACACCTGATACGGATCGACGAGGAAGTCCTTGCGCATCGCCGGGATGCCGTGTGGCGCAAGCGCGGCGGCAGCCTGCGCCAGATGGACGAGGTCGCCGTCGAAACGGGACGGCTCGGTGAGCACCGATACCGCAGCAGCACCTGCGTCGGCATAGGCGAGCACGCGCTGCGTGACATCCTCGTCGCGTGCATCGCGCAGCGCGCCGATCGCCGGCGAGCGGAGTTTCATCTCCGCGATGAGATCGAACCCCTGCGGCGACAACCGTAATCGCGGTGCCGGCGGAAGATCGCGCAACCGTGCGCGCAGCTCCGATATAGGCAAGCGGGCGCGTGCCGCTTCGGTACGGTCGCGGCTCGATGCCGCCATGCCAGCCAAGAAATCGCCCGCCTCCACGCCTGCGTTCATATTGGGGCGCTCATGCTGGGGCCCTCGTGCCGAACTCGGCGATCGCTCGCAGGAGAGCCGCCGCGCGCCCATCGTCGATGGCCGCCGCGGCGCGCGTCATACCCTCGACGGGTGTCGCTGCGACACCGGCCACCTCCAAGGCGAGTGCTGCACCCATGCACAACGCATCGCGGTGCGCACCGCGGTCATGGCCCTCGAGCACCGAACGCATCGCCTTGGCGTTCGCCATCGCATCGCCGCCCGCGAGATCCTGCGGCGCGCAGGTCGCAAGTCCATAGTCGGCCGGCGTGCGCGTGCTGCGTCGGACGATACCCGCGCCACCCTGCACGTCGAACAGCGTGAACGGTCCGATCGGTGTCGGCTCGTCCCAGCCGCCCGCGCCATGCACCACGAACGCGCGGCGGACACCGGGCAGGCCCGCGAGCGCAGACGCCATCAACTCGGCCATCGCCTCGCTGTAGGCGCCGACCAACATGTAGGGCGGCGCGGCGGGGTTGGTCAGCGGACCCAATACATTGAACAGCGTACGCACACCGAGCGCCTGACGCACCGGTCCGATGGCCTTCATCGCGGGGTGGTAATGCGGCGCGAACAGGAACGTGAATCCGGTCGCCGCGAGGCACGCCCCGGCGCGGGCCTCATCGAGCGGCAACGGCAGACCCAGCTGTTCGAGCACATCGGCGCTGCCCGAGCGGCTTGAGATCGATCGGTTTCCGTGCTTGATGACGGGCAACCCGCAAGCGGCGACCAGCAGCGCGGTGCCCGTGGAGATGTTCACACTGCCCGAGGCATCGCCACCTGTGCCGACGATGTCGATGGCGCGGGCCTGCAGCGCAGGATCTACGATCGGCCGGCGTGCGAGATCGCGCATGGCCCGGGCGAAGCCACGCAGTTCATCGGCGACGACACCCTTACTGCGCAGCGCCGCGAGCAACGCACCCGCGAGCGCCGGCGGCAACGCCGGATCGGTGAGCGCATGGAGCGTCTCGACGGCCTCGGTCTCGGTGAGATCGCCGCGTTCGAGCAAACGCTCCAGGAGCGGTCGCAGCGATTGCGGGTCAGCCATCGCGACGCCCTCCGCGCTGCCGCAGAAAGTTCGCCATCAGCGCCGGTCCCTCGGGCGACAGCACGCTCTCGGGGTGGAACTGCACGCCCTCGACCATCAGATCGCGGTGACGCAGACCCATGATCTCGCCCTCGGCGGTGCGCGCCGTGACGATCAGCTCCGGCGGCAGCGACTCGGGCTGGGCGATCAAAGAATGATAGCGACCCACTTCGCAGGGGTTGGGCAGACCGATGAAGAGACCCGCGCCATCATGCGTCACCATCGAGGTCTTACCGTGCATCAGCCGACCGGCGCGCACGACTTTACCGCCGAAGACCTCGGTGATCGATTGATGGCCGAGGCAGACGCCGAACACGGGCACGAGCCCCGCGAAGGCACGGATCATGTCCATCGAGGTCCCGGCATCGTAAGGCGTGCCCGGACCCGGCGAGATGCAGACATGGGTGGGCGCGAGCGCGAGCGCCGCCTCAACGCTGAGTGCATCGTTGCGGTGCACCGCGACCTCGGCGCCCTGCATCAGGAAGGCCTGCACGAGGTTGTAGGTGAAGGAGTCGTAGTTGTCGATGAGGAGCAGGCGCACACCGTGGCCCGCATCGCCCATCGCCGCACGAGAGACCACGCCGCTCACGAAACTTCTCCCGCCATCGCCAACGCCCGCGCGGCCGAGCCGCTCTTGGCGAGCACCTCTTCGTATTCGCTCTGCGGGATGCTGTCGGCGACGATGCCCGCGCCCGCCTGGTAGCTGTATTCATCGCCGCGGAAGACCAGCGTGCGGATGGTGATCGCCTGGTCCATGTCACCCTGCGCACCGAAGTAACCGACCGTGCCGCCATAGAGCCCGCGCCGTACCGGCTCGAGCTCGTCGATGATCTCCATCGCGCGTACCTTGGGCGCACCGACCAACGTGCCTGCAGGGAAGGCCGCCGCGAAGAGGTCGAAGGCATCACGCCCCGGCGCAAGTTCGCCGCGAACACCGCTCACGATGTGCATGACATGGCTATAACGCTCGATGGAACGGTAGGGCGCGACATGCACGCTGCCTGCCTGTGCTACGCGCCCGAGATCGTTGCGGGCCAAGTCGACCAGCATCACATGCTCCGCGTTCTCTTTGGCATCGGCGAGCAACTCCTGCTCGAGACGCAGGTCTTCGGCATCGTCCTCGGCGCGAGGCCGGGTGCCTGCGATCGGGCGCAGCTGTGCGTGTCTCCCAGAGAGCTTCACCAGCGCCTCGGGGGAGGATCCGACCACGGTGATGTCGCCGAGCGAGAGATAGTACATGTAGGGCGAGGGATTGATGAGCCGCAGCGCACGATAGGCGTCGAACGGATCGACTGAATGTCGGCCACCGAAGCGGACCGACAGCACGAGTTGATAGACGTCACCCGCGGCGATGTATTCTTTGGTGCGCGCGACGCCTGAGAGGAAATCGTCTTGGGACATGGACGCCGTCGCCGGCGAGAACCCGCCCGTCGCACGCGCCGGCGGCAAGGGACCGCGCAGCGCGGCGATGACTTCGCGCCGAAGCGACTGCCGCTCGGCCTCGCTGCCCGAGTGCAGCAGCGCGATGCCGCGCGTCAGGTGATCGAACACCAAGAGCGACGAGGGCGCGACATAGTGCATATCCGGTACGGACGAGGCCGAAGGCGCGCGCGGCGCCAGACGCTCGAACCAGCGCACGACGTCATAGGATGAGTAACCGACGAGCCCACCCGCGAGGGGAAAACCCGGTCCGGCACCGGGGGCCGTCGGCCGCGGCGCCCGCGCGAGCGCCTCGCGCAGCAGAGTCAGGAGCTCCGCCTGTCCCGCCGGCAGCGCGAAACGCTGTTTGCCGAACCCGTGGCCATCGGCATCGAGCCGCAGCTCGAAGGCCGCGTCTCCGAAACCGATGAAAGAATAGCGCCCCAAGCGCTCACCGCCCTCCACGCTCTCGAGCAGGAAGGTCGGCTTGAAGGCCTGTAGCTTCAGGAACGCCGAGACCGGCGTGTCCAGATCGCCTGAGATGTCGAATGGCGGCTTCATAAACGCAAAAACCCACCCCGGAGCGTTCCGGAGATGGGTTCGGGTGGTTCTATCCTCGTGTGTGAGATTCGAACAGCAGCGCCCGCGCCCTCTCCGTCAGGAGGGACGCCACCACCACCAACGGCCGAGGCCGAGGTGTGAGGTCTGGGTGTGCTGCGTGTTCATCGAGGTCGAGTATCCCTTTCCGGGAGAAGGTGCGTCAAGGGAGGATCCGGAGCGCCGTCAAGGGCCGGCGTATCACCGCCGCTCGATCGCCTCAGCCACCCCCAGCCGCCCCGTCGGCGACTGCCAGGCGATCAGGCCGCACCGCCATCCACCGGTCGGCTGCGGATCCACTGCGACAGCACCCATTTGACGCCGCGCGTGGTCGGCAGACCGGCGTGCAGCGAGTCGTGGTCGAGCGCGCCGTCGGGCCGGACGTTCGCGAACATCAAGGCATCACCGGTGGCGCCGCGGTGCCTCAGCCCGATGCGCGGGAACTCGGTCTCGCCACCTTCGAAATCATCGTTCAGGTACACGAGCACGGTCGCCACACGCTGCCCGCGCTGTGCGATCTCCCGCGCCAACGCGGGTGTGGTCGGTTGCTGGAAGTCATGATGCGGCGCGAACTGCTGACCGGGTTCGTAGTGCAGCAGCTTGGCCACCTCGAAAAGCCGCGTGGAAAGACCCACGGCACGGGCGATTCGCTCGATGATCACGCGCAGTACAAGATCAGCATTGCCGAAGGTGTAGTCCGCCTCCGAGTTCGTCCGCGTGCCGGATTCCATGTAGCCCTCGGCATCCTTCCGATAGACCTGGGCCCGCCGCAAGTCGTCACGCGCCAAGCCGATCAACCACGCGCATTCCTCCGGCGTCGCGAAATCTTTGATGGCCCGCACCTTCGGCGATGCGGCGAGCACCCGCGATGCAGGGGACGCGGTCAACGAACCGATGTCCACGCGGCCGCACAACGCCGGCCAGTCGTCACCCTCATGACGCGCAAGGAAACGCAGCTCCCGCTGCGCCGGGGTCCAACCGAACTCAGCCGCGCGTTGCAGATGATGCAACGCCTCGGGCCAGCTCTGCGGCTGCAGCGCCCCCCAAGCGGACAGCCGCGCGAGCAGCGCCGCCGCTTCGCCGTCACCACGCGCAGCGGCGCCCACGAGGCAGGCGTGGCCTTCCTGCGGCGCGGAAGGCGTCCCGAGGCCGAGCAACAACCGCCTGCCGAGGACGCTCAGCGCCCGCGCATCCCCTTGTCGTGCGCGCTCACGCAGAGTGTCGATCGCGATGGCGTCCATGGTCCGTGGCCTAGAGACGTCCCATCACCCGAGCGCCATCGCCCAACGGATGATTCCGTGGACCGACAGCCCCGTCACCACGAGCCCCACGGCGATGATGGCGGTGCGCGGCGGCACATGCTTCGCCACCCAGGCGCCGAGCGGTGCGGCGATCACGCCGCCGCCGAGCAACGCGATCACGAGGTCGTAACGCTGCCAGTCGAAAGTGAACAGGAAGGTGATCGAGATCGTGAGCGTGACGAAGAACTCGGCGGCATTGGTGGTGCCGATGGCGTAGCGCGGCGGCACGCCGCGCGCGATCAAGGTCGGGGTACAGACCGTGCCCCAGCCACCGCCACCGATGGCATCGAGGAACCCGGCGACGCCACCCAAAGCATGACTCGGTGCGCGCGCGAGACCGGGCTCATCACGCCGGAAGGCGCGGCGCAGCAGCAGGATCCCCATCAGGAAAAGCCATCCCCAGACCAACGGCCGCAGGATCGAGCCATCGAGGCTGGTCAGCAGGTACGCGCCGACGGCGCCACCCGCCATGCCGGGCAGCACCAAGCGGAAGAAGATCTTGCGGTCGAGGTTGCGGAACCAGGCATGGGAGATGCCTGAGGCGCCGGTGGTGACGACCTCTGCGGCATGCACCGTGGCGCTGACGAAGGCCGGCGGATGACCCATCGTCGCCAAGAAGGCGCTGGCCGAGACCCCATAGGCCATGCCCAGCGCGCCGTCGATGAGCTGGGCCAAGAAACCGACCAGCACCAGCGGCCAGAATTCGGGGGACAGACCTTCCATATCGGCATGTTACCCCGCGACGGGGAGCTGTTGCCTTCGTACAATCGTGCCCACAGGGTCGCTTCCCCCCCCGTCTAGGATCGTGCCATGGCCGTCGACTACGAAAAACTGGGCGTCTTTTATCTGGGCAAGGAGTTCGACCCTGCGGCGAACGCGATCAAGGACGACCTGGTCCTCTACGACGCCAAAGACCTGACCACGCACGCGGTCTGCGTAGGGATGACCGGCAGCGGCAAAACCGGTCTTTGCCTGTCGCTGCTCGAAGAGGCCGCGATCGATGGTGTCCCGGCGATCTGCATCGATCCCAAAGGCGACCTCGGCAACCTGATGCTCGCCTTCCCGGAACTGCGTCCCGCAGACTTCCAACCTTGGGTCGATCCGTCGGACGCCACACGCAAAGGCCTGACGGTCGAGGAACTCGCCGCCAAGACCGCCGACACCTGGCGCAAGGGCCTCGCCGAGTGGCAGCAAGAGCCCGCGCGCATCGCGCGCTTGCGCGATGCGGTGGACATCAACATCTACACGCCGGGCGCCGAGACCGGGCTGCCGCTCTCGGTGCTACGCTCCTTCGCGCCGCCGCCCGCGGAACTGTTGGCTGATTCTGCCGCACTGCGCGATCGTGTGGGTGCGGTGGTGTCGGGGCTGCTCTCGCTGCTCGGTCGCGATGCCGACCCGATCCAGAGCCGCGACCATATCTTGCTCGCCAATATCCTCGATACGACTTGGCGCTCGGGGCAGAGCCTCGACATGGCCGGGCTCATCAACGCCGTGCAGAAACCGCCCTTCGACAAGGTCGGCGCCTTCGATCTCGACACCTTCTTCCCGCCCAAGGACCGGCTCGGGCTCGCGATGGCGATCAACAACCTGCTCGCCTCGCCGGGTTTCGCCACCTGGATGAAAGGCGAGCCGCTCGATGCGCAGCGCCTGCTCTACACACCCGAGGGTAAGCCGCGGCTCTCGATCATCTCCATCGGTCATCTCTCCGACACCGAGCGCATGTTCATCGTGACGCTGGTGCTGAACGAGGTGATCTCGTGGATGCGCAACCAGTCAGGCACCTCCAGCCTGCGTGCGATCCTCTACATGGACGAGATCTTCGGCTACTTTCCGCCGACCGCGAACCCGCCCTCGAAGATACCGATGCTGACGCTGCTCAAGCAGGCACGCGCATTCGGATTGGGCTGCGTGCTCGCGACGCAGAACCCCGTCGACCTCGACTACAAAGGCCTCGCCAACTGCGGCACCTGGCTCATCGGCCGCTTGCAGACCGAGCGCGACAAGGCACGCGTCATCGAGGGTCTCGAGAGCGCGCTCGCGGGCACAGGCAGCATGGACCGCAGCACGCTCGACAAACTCATGTCCGCGCTCACGCAGCGCGTGTTCCTCATGCGTAATGTGCACCAAGACGCGCCCTATCTGATGAAGAGCCGCTGGGCGCTGTCGTTCCTGCGCGGCCCGCTGACGGGCCCCGAGATCACGCGTGTGATGGCGGGGAAGCGCGGTGCCGCGGCACCCGCATCGACATCCACCGCGTCGCCCTCCGCAGCACCCGCTGCGACGAGCGCGGCAGCGCCGGTCACTGCACGCCCTGCCATACCCGGTGATGTCACCGAGTATTTTTTGGAAGGTCGCAGCGGCCAACCGGCCGCCGAGTACCGCCCGATGGTGATGGGCCTCGCCAAGCTGCACTTCGTCGACGCCAAGCTCGGCCTCGACCAGTGGGACACCACCGCCTGGCTCGCGCCCTTGGGCGATGACGGCAAGTCGGTCGACTGGGCCGTCGGCTCCGCGCACCCCGACCTCAAGGCACGGCTCTCGAAATCGCCCGCCACGGGCGCGGCCTTCGCGGACCTCCCGGGCGCGGCGATGCGCGCGGCCAACTACACCGCCTGGGGCAAGTCGCTTACCAGCCATCTCTACGAGCAGACGCGCGCGGAGGTCTTCTTCTGCGATGCCATAAAGCTCGCCTCCGCACCCGGCGAGGACGAGGTGCAGTTCCGTGTGCGGCTTGCGCAGTCGCTGCGCGAGAAGCGCGACGAGGCCGTCGAAGCGCTGCGCCGCAAGGTTGCACCGAAGCTCGCGACGCTGCAGGACCGCGTCGCGCGCGCGGAGGACAAAGTCCAGCGTGAACAGGCGCAGCTCTCGCAGCAGAAGATGAACACCGCGGTGTCGGTCGGCGCGGGGATCCTCGGCGCCCTGTTCGGGCGCAAGGCGGTCTCTGTAGGTACGATCGGTCGCGCCAGTTCGGCGGCGCGCTCGGCGAGCCGCATCGGCCGCGAGTCGCAAGATGTAGCACGTGCCGACGAGAGCCTCGAGGTGGTACGCCAGAGGCTTGCCGACCTGCAGGCCGAGAGCGAGTCCGAGATCGCGGCGCTCGCCGCCTCGTTCGAAGGCGAGGCCGTGGCGCTACGCGAAGTCTCTGTCACGCCGCGCAAGTCCGACATCGCCGTCGGTCAGGTGGCGCTCGTCTGGGCGCCCTTCCGCAAAGACGGCGATGGCTTTCCCGTCGCCGATTTTTGAGCCTGCCGCCCAAGTTCTCACCACACCGGTACCTGTCATGCCCTCCCCCAACACGGCCAAACGGCCGCTCTTCTGGATGTTGCCCATGATCGCCATGCTCGGCCTCGCTTCCTGTTCACGCACCGACGGCGGACCACGCGACGGCGTCTGGCGCGCCGTGCTGCAGGTGCCGGGCGGCGAACTGCCGTTCGGGATCGAGTTCGTGCGTGAGCAAGGCGGCCGCGTCGCCTACTTGATCAACGGACCGGAGCGCACCCGGATCAACGAGATCGCGGTGAACGGCGACGCGGTCACGCTGCGAATGCCGGGCTTCAACAACCGCATCGATGCGAAGCTCGAGGGCGATACGCTCTCGGGAACGCTGCTGATGGTGAAGCCCAAGGGCAAAGACCAGCAGATCCCGTTCCGCGCGCGCTACGGTGACGCGTTCCGCTTCGGCCCGGGCGCAGACGGTCCGGCGGAATCCGGTGCACCGGATGTGAGCGGCCGCTGGGCCGTGACCTTCGTCGACAGCGGCAAGAACACGCCGGCGATCGGTGAATTGAAGCAGACCGGTCGCCTCGTCACCGGCACCTTCCTCACACCCACCGGTGATCATCGCTTCCTCGCCGGCGAACTGCGCGGCCGCGAGCTGCGCCTCTCGAAGTTCGACGGCGGCCATGTGTTCCTCTATCACGGGACGCTCGCGGCGGACGATACGCTCGCCGGCCAGTTCTGGTCCGGCATCGCCTTCGAGGACCGCTTCACGGCGCGGCGTGACGAGAACGCCTCGCTCGGGGATGCCGACCAGGCGACGAAGCTCGTCTCCGGTGACCGTTTCGACTTCCGCTTCCCGGATCTTGGCGGCGTGAATGTCTCGCTGCGCGACCAGTTCTTCAAGGGCAAGGTCGTGGTGGTGGCGCTCGCCGGCAGCTGGTGCCCGAACTGCCATGACGAGGCGCAGCTGTTGGTCGATCTGCACGAGCGGAATCGGGCACGCGGCTTCGAAGTGGTGTCGCTGATGTTCGAGCAGTTCGGCGACTTCGAGCGTGCCGCCGAGGCGACCTATCGTTTCCGCGAGCGATACGGCATCGAGTACACCACGCTGATCGCCGGCATCTCCGACAAGGACGACGCTGCGACGCGACTGCCGCAGCTCAACGGCGTGTTCGCCTTCCCGACCACGATCTTTATCGACCGCGGCGGCAAGGTGCGCAAGATCCACACCGGGTTCGCAGGGCCCGCGACCGGCGAACACCACGCCAAGATGGTCCGCGAGTTCGAGCGCACGGTCGACGGGCTGCTCGCAGAGCCGAAGCCGGACCTGCCGCCGACCGAACCTTCGATCCCCAAGGTCTGAGAACGCCATGCCTTCCTTCGATGTCCAATCCGAGATCGACCTCCATGAGCTCACCAACGCCGTGGACCAGGCCAACCGCGAACTGCAGCAGCGCTTCGACTTCAAGGACAGCGGTGCGGCCTACGAACTGAAGGCCAAGGAGTTCACGGTGCAGATGAAGGCCGAGGTGGAGTTCCAGCTGAAGCAGATGCTGGAGATCCTCAAACCCCGGCTCGCCAAGCGTGGCATCGATGTGGGCTGTCTCGAGGTGAAAGATGCACAGACCAACCTCGCCGAGGCCCGTCAGGACGTGCTGCTGCGCCATGGCATCGACGCAGACTGCGGTCGCAAGATCGTCCGGCTGCTGAAGGATTCGAAGATCAAGGTCCAGGCCGGCATCCACGGCGACAAGGTGCGCGTGACCGGCAAGCAGCGCGACGACCTTCAATCGGCGATCGCGCTGCTTCGCACCGAGACCTTCGATCGGCCGATCTCTTTCGGGAACTTCCGCGAGTAGCGGCTACCAGCGCAGGCCGAAGCGGGTCGAGGCGCCGAAACCGGTGGCCGTGTGGTCGATCTCGACGGCGAAGTTCACCAGGATCACCTTGAAGCCGAGTCCGGCGTGCACGCGGGTCATCGACGGGGATTCTTTTCTCAGCGGCAGGCCGAGCGACGAGGTCGCGGACGGCGTGACACTGCTCCAGATCTGTCCGATGCCGCCATAAGGGGTGATGTTCAGCAGTCCCTTGGAGACCACGAGTTCGAGGCTCTGCGTCTCGAGGTCGAGATCATCGACCCCGGACATACCGGTGACCGCACCTCGCACCGCGAGCGCCGGCATCACCGTGCTGCCCTCGAGGATCGCGTACTTGAGCTCACCGCCCCAGAGCTTGATGTTGCTGCCCGGTGCCGCGGCATAGAAGCCGCCGACATCGATGCCGAAGGGCAAACCTTTTTGCAGCATCAGCCGCGGCATCGGCAGATAGTCGGTGCCGCTGCCGGTGGCGAGTTTCCACACGCTGCCCGAAGTCTCCGTGACCGATAACCCCACGCCGAGGTCGAAACCCGTGACGCCGAGCGACTCCGCCGGGGAGATCGCCTTGTAGGACAGTGCGGCGACGAGGTCCTCGGCGAGCATGCGGAACTGCGGTTGCGTGAGGCTCTGCAGGCTGTCGATGTCAGCAGCGCGGGCGGCGGACGGCGCGGCGAGGAGCAAGGCGCTGGCCATCAGGCTCGATAGTCTGGCGCGAGAGAACGGGTTTCGCAGACGGATCATGGGATGCACTCCTCCGTGGCTTGCGCGTCCTTGCCACACCGCAAGCTTACCGTGTGTCGCGGGCAGGTGGCACAAATGAAGGGAAGAACAGCTTGCGGAACGACAACCGGATCGCCCTGCCTTGCGGGTCGAGCAACGACGGTTGGTAGTTGAGCGGCACGGCACCGACGGCATCACGCACCTGCGGCAGCTCGTCGAAGAGGTTCTCAGCGGCGAACGTCACACGTACACCGCGCAGGAAGGCCTTGTCACGCGCCCAGGGCTGCAGTCCGAGGTCTGCGAACAACCTCAGGTCGACGCTCCAGAGAGGCTCGAACGCGAGGTCCACGGGGCCGGCCGCTGTGGCGCCACCGGTGATACGGCTGCCCTCGCGCCACTTTGCGATGACCCGACCGCCGAAGCCGTCGCGGTTCGCACCCACCTGGATCTCGAGCTCACGCCGAGGGCTGCCGTCGGTGTCGGAGAGCGTATCGCCCGCCAACAGATCGAGCTTCGGCAGACCGGGTGCGATGACCACCTCGTCCTTCAGACGCTCGGTGTAGACGAGCGTGAACTGCACGCTCCCGCGCCGCGCGACCGAGAGGAAACGCTCCGCCATCGCCGCCGGATTGAAACCGGGGGGCGGGCCACCCGGCGCAGCGTCGCGGTTACGGGTGCCGCTCCGCGCAGGCGCCGTCGGCATCTCGGGTTGCGGCCCCCAGGGGCGGCTGAGGTTGACCGTGAAGCGCAACTCATCGCGCTCGCGGCCATCGAGGTTCACCGGCCGGGCATCGATCGACAGCAATCGTCCAGCCGGATCCCGCACGAAGCGGCCGGGGAAGGCCTGCTCGAACTCCGGGGTCGCGAAGGGCACCGTGGTGATGAAGCCCTGCAGGCGGCTGCGGGTGAACTCGCCGTTGAGGTCGAGGTCGACGTCCTCGAGAGGCCGTGCGCCCAGCGCGACCTTGAATATCCGGCGGCTGTCCGCCCGTAGCACCGGATTGCCGCCGTCGATGCGGACGATCTCGACAGCCTGGCCACGGACGAAATCATAGGTCTGTACGGACGGCGTCGGGATCACGGCTGCACCGAGTTGTTGCATCGTCGGCGCGTTCTCATCGTCGATCACGGACAGGAGCGCGCGCCACTTGCGCCCGAGCGATGCATTGAGCCCGACATTGGTGGTCGACAACACGCCGACTTCGGCGACGTCCTCGATCGCATGACCAAGGCTTGCCGTCACCCGGTCATCGGTGTCCTCCGTGCGCAGCAGCGGGATGTCGAGGTTCAAGCGCAGGTCTCGCTGGCCGCGCGACAGGTCGGTACGCACATCGCCCGTGACGCGGCGCGCGACGCTCTCGATGCCGCGCGTGCCGAGACCGGCCTTGACCGTCAGCCCGAGATCGCCGGCGGGCAGTTGCAGCGGCGCGCCGATGGCCAGCAGTTCGAGATCGAGACTGTCGCTTCGGCTACGGCCGGCGAGATCGCCGCCGCCGACACGGGTCGCCGCGTCCGTGCGGTCGGCGTTCAGCACCGCCGACCAACGCCATCCTGCATTCGCGCCCTGCAGCAGTCCGCCGAGATGCGCGTCTCGGGTGTCCACATCGCGACGCAAGACGTCTCCACCTTGAGGCGACGGTCGCAATCCGAGCAGCGAGCGTCGTCGCGTCTCGTCCACGGTGGCGTTGACTGTGCCCGACAGACCCTCGATCAATGGACGCGCATACACGAGGTTCATGGACAGCTGATCCACAGCCGGCAAGAGCGTGCGATAGGCGGCATCGGGACGCGGCGCGCCATCCGCACCGACGATCTCGCGCTCGCTCTCGAGCAGACGGTCGTCATGCCTGGCCTTGAAGTCCGCCTGCCACCGGGTGTCGCGCTGTACGCGCAGCACACCCACTCCAACGTTGGTTCCCTCGCGCCCTCCCTCGGTGGTACCGCGCGCGCCAGCATCCGCCGTGACCGAACGGAACCGCGGGCGCAGCACGAAGTTCAAGACGCGTTGATCGGCGCGATAGCCGTATCTGAGCGCGACCTCTTCAGAGAAGACGTCGACCCGCTGGATCGCCTCTGTCGGTAGGTCACGCACTTCAGCGAAGCCAGAGATCCGTACGCCGTTGAGCAGCACCACCGGCCGACCGCTGCCGCGGCCACCGCTGCTGCCGAGCTGCGGCCCGAGCGCGGCGACGAGTTCGGTCACGGAACCCACACCGAGGGCGCGGATCTCCTGCGAGGACAGCGAGATCTCCGGCGGGATGTCGCCGATCACGGAACCCGGGGACCGACGTCCGCTGACCACCACTTCCTCGAGCTCACCCTCCGGCATCACGGGCGGGACACCGACCCCAGGCTGCGACTGCGCGAACGCGGGCTCGACGCAGAGCGCGAGCAACATCACTCCCAACAGGGGCTTACCGGGTGATCGGAATTCCACAGCGCGGATTCGACCCGGAACCGACGCCGATCGCAAGTGAAAGATCTTCAGCGCGGCACGCCTGCGATCAGCTTGCACAGATCAGCGACGGCATCGAGGGCGGTCGGCCCCATCCGATCGAGACGCGGGTCGGTGTACGCGAGCATCTGCCGCTTGGCGACCGCATCGACATCGGGAAACCCGGCCCATCGTTCACGCCAATCGCGCGCCGTCACCGGCGGCGCAGCCATCAGGATGACCTCGGGGTCGCGCTTGCGGATCTCCTTGAACTCGACGATCGGCATGGGGAAGTCGATATCGTCGAAGATGCTGCGCGCGCCGCAGCGCGCCAACGCATCGGACATGACATGGCGGCTGCCGACCGTGTAGAGCGGCTCGGCCCACTTCATGAAGAACGCGCGCAACGGCGGCCGTGCGCCGGCGGCGATCTGCGCCGCAGGCTTCGGCGGCAGACGCGCGACTTTGGCCTCCAGCGCGCGAGCGGCGATGTCGGCTGCGGTGTCCGTGCCGGCCAACGCGCCCAACCGGCGCACCGTGCGCGGCAGGTCGGCCAGTTCACGCACGCTGACACGGTAGACCGGTATGCGCAGCTTGACGAGGCTGACATCGATGCCCTCGGCGATCAGGTCGTCCCACACCACGACCACATCCGGCTTGAGGGCCTGCAGACGCGGGTAGACGATGGCGTTCGCGTCACCGATGCGCTCGATACGCCGCGCGGCGGCTGGCTCATCCGCGCCCGTCACGGTGGCGACGATACGATCACCGGCCCCGGCAGCGAACAACAGCTCGGTGGCGCCGGCCGAGAGACTCACGATGCGACGCGCCGGCCCTGCGAGCGTGACCTTAGCGCCGGTGTCGTCCACTAGGACGATCCTTGCAGAAGGCGTCGCTGGAGCCGCTGCCTGCACGACGGCCGCCGCCGCACCGATGAGACCGGTGCATACCAAAGAAATCAGCACGACAGGCAGAGTGCGGAACGCGGTACGGGCGGGCTTCGGCGCCGCAGCAGCAGCGTTGCTAGAACACGCCGAGCAGCCCTGCGCTGCCTGCCAGCGCGCGAGGGCGCGCCGCGCCGGAGCAGCGGTCGGTGGGAAGGTCGCCAGACGCATCGCCAGCCAGATACGCACCGCCGTGGGGGACAACACCCAAACCAAGTATCCCGCAGCGGCCGATACGAGCACCGCGACGATCGATGTTTCGAGCAAGGGGTGCATGGCCCGCCGGTCAGCCGGCGCCGAGCGCGACAGCGGTGTGATAGGTGATGCCCGCTGCGACGTACGCGAGCGCGAAGAGATAGGCTGCCATGAGCAGAGGATAGCGCCAACCGTTGGTCTCGCGCTTCACGACGGCGAGCGTCGCCAGACATTGCGGGGCGAAGACGTACCAGGCCAGCAGTGCGAGCGCTGTGGCGAGGCTCCACTGCGAAGCGATCACGCCGGAGAGCCCTTCGGCGACCGTCGCCTCGTCACCCGACAGCGCATACACCGTGCCGAGCGCCCCGACTGCGACCTCGCGTGCCGCGAGACCCGGCACCAACGCCACGGCGATCTGCCAGTTGAAGCCGATCGGCGCGAGCAGCGGCGCAAGCGCGTGACCGATCATGCCGGCGTAGCTGTACTCGATCGGAGGCAAGGTGGCGCCCACCGGCGGCGCGGGATAGGTCGCGAGGAACCACAGCAACACGACGAAGGCGAGGATCAGACCGCCGGCGCGGGCGAGGAAGATCTGCACGCGTTCGATCAAGCCGAGTGCGAGGTTTCGCAGGTTCGGCCACTGGAAATCGGGCAGTTCGAGCATCAACTGATGCGCATCGCCACCGCCGCGCAACCGCTTGAGCACGAACGCCACAGCGAGCGCGGCGAGCACACCGGCGAAGTACAAGGCGAACAGCACGAGGCCCTGCAGGTTGAACGGCCCGATATCGCGTCCCGGGATGAACGCACCGATCAGCAAGGCATACACCGGCAAGCGGGCCGAGCAGGTCATGAGCGGCGCGACCATGATGGTCGCGATGCGGTCGGGCAGGTTCGGGATCGTGCGCGTGGCCATGATGCCGGGGATCGCGCAGGCGAACGACGACAGCAGCGGGATGAACGCCCGACCCGACAGCCCCACGCCCCCCATGAGGCGGTCGAGCAGGTACGCCGCACGCGGCAGATAGCCGCTGTCCTCGAGCGCGAGGATGAAGAGGAACAGGATGACGATCTGCGGCAGGAACACGATGACGCTGCCGACGCCCGCGATGATGCCGTCGGCTAGCAGGCTGCGCAGCGCCCCATCGGGCAAGGCACCGTTCACCCATCCGGCAAGCGCCGTCGTACCGGACTCGATCCAGCCCATCGGCGCTTCGGCCCAACTGAACACCGCTTGGAAGACCAGGAACAGCAGCACGGCGAGCACCAGCATGCCGAGCACCGGGTGCAGCAGCACGCGGTCGGCGAGCGCTACGAGGTCGCTGCGCGCCTTCTCATGGTATCCCGCGGCCTCGAGGATGCGGGCCGCTTCACGATGGGTATCGCCGACCTGCTCGGCGCTCGGCTCCTGCCAATGACGGATCTGCGACGATGGGGCCGCCGGCGCCCGCTCCAGCGCATCGATCAATCCCTGCGCCCCGCCGCGCGACACTGCGACGGTCTCGACCACGGGGATGCCGAGCTCGCTCGCCAGCCGTTCACGGTCGAGCGCATACCCACGCCGCCGCGCAAGGTCGCTCATGTTGAGCGCGAGGATCATCGGCAGACCAAGACTTTTGACCTCGAGCGCGAGGCGTACGGAGAGCGCGAGATGCGTCGCATCGGCGACCAGCACGATGGTCTCGGGCTGCGCTTCGCTGGCGAGACGCCCCAAGGCGACATCGCGTGTGATCGCCTCATCGAGCGTGGTGGGCGTGAGGCTATAGGTGCCCGGTAGATCGAGCAGGCGATATCGGCATCCGGAAGGGCCGCTGAAGGCACCCTCCTTGCGCTCGACGGTGACGCCCGGATAGTTGGCGACTTTCTGGCGCCCACCGGTCAATAGATTGAAGAGCGCGGTCTTGCCGCAGTTCGGCAAGCCGACGAGGGCGATGCGCCGCTCGACGATCGGCGCTTGGGTGGCGGCGCTCATGGCGCGCCGACCGGATCGGCAAGCCGTACCAACGCCGCTTCACGCCGCCGCAACGCGAAGGTCGCGCCACCGACCCGCACCGCGAGCGGATCGTCCCCCGGCCATTGCACCGCGACCACCTCGACGCGGGCGCCTGGATAGAAGCCGATCTCAAGGAGACGCCGGGACAACGCACCCGTGCCCTCGATACCGGCGACCGCCCCCGACTCGCCGACAGTCAGGTCGGCCAGGATGCGGGCGGCGGGACGGGATCCGTGGGTTGCCTCGATTTCCATGGCGATGGCTTTAGGGTCATTGGACTGAACGGTCTGGCAATCTTAATGCAAATCATTCTTATTTGCAGACCCCTGTCGGGGCGACGCCCGTGGTCAGGCTGGAGGCGCTCGCCTACCCAGGTAGACCCATCGCCGCAACAGCATCTCGACCGGCGCCCACTCGTGTCGCTTGCGCCAAACCCCGACGAACAACAGCGATGCGAGGGCGGCCGCGGCACCGATGGGGACATACGCCGCCACACTCAACTTCCCGACCAGCCCGAGGCCATAACCCGAGAACACCCACGACATCAGCAAGCCCTGCAGCAGGTAGGCGGTCAGCGACGCGCTGCTGTCGACCGAAACCATAACCGGACATCAAAGCGAACAAAGAATATGACTCGAACACGGCACCCGTGGTGATGCGGGCGAAGAAATCTATGTTCACGAGCGCGATGCCGAACAAGGCGCACGCGGGGGCCAGATCGGGAAGAGGCTGTCATCTGCCTCAAAGCACATACTTTGACCCCCAGCCCATACACCCCCTATCCTTGAGGCCACCCATCTCTGCGGAGCCCTTCGATGACAAGCCGTCTCGCCCTCCTCGCCCTCCTCGCCCTCGCGGCGCCCGCAGACGCGAAAGACAACTGCCCTACGCCGCTGGAACCGCCCTCCCAGGCCCAGATGGCCGAGTTCATGAAGGCCGCCAAGGACCGCGGCGCACTCTGGACGATCACGAAGGACGGTCGCACCAGCTATCTCTACGGCACGATCCACCTCGGTCGCATGGAGTGGATGTTTCCGGGACCGAAGTTGATGTCGGCGCTGCAAGGCGTGGGCGCAGTCGCAGTCGAGGTCGATGTCACGGCGCCTGACACCGGGCCGCAGATGATGGCGGCGATGGCCGCAGCGCCGCCGATTGCGCTCACCGACACCGACCGTGCTCGCCTCGCCAAGCTGTTCGAGGCCGAGTGCCTGCCCGCCGGTGCGCTCGATGCCTTCCACCCCGTGATGCAGGTCATCACCGTCAGCGCGTTGATGGGACGGCGCGAAGGGCTGCATCCGGAACTCGCCCAGGAATCCACGCTGACGGGTTTCGCACGCGCCGCCAACCGTCCCGTCGTCGCGCTCGAATCGATCGCGTTGCAGATGGACACCCTGCTGCCCAAGGATGCCGCGACGGCGCGTACCGCGTTCGAGGAGGGGCTGCGCGACCTTGAGGCGCCCGATGCCCGCCAGAAGATGAAGCATATCGCCGAGGTCTGGGAACGAGGCGATCTTGAGGCGATGGACACCATCGAGGAAGTCTGTCAGTGCGAACCGACGGCTCTGCAGCGCGAGGGATACCTTCGGCTCAACGACGGTCGTAATCCCGGCCTCGCCCGCCGTATCGCCGAGGAGCACATGAAAAGCGTGCCGGTGCTCGCTGCCGTCGGCATCCTGCACATGACCGGCGACAAGGCCTTGCCGAAGCTGCTCGCGGAGATGGGCTTCGAGGTGACCCGCATCGCGTATTGACGCCCGCGCTGCGGTTGCTCAACACGGACCACAGCGTACGAATTAGACTCCTCGACATCGCTGGGGGAAGTCCTCCAGCCCGAGTCAGGTACGCGAGGGATACCCATGGATGGCAGCGGCGGCAACGAGAACCCTCAGGTCAATGTGTTCGGGGAACCGCTCGCGACCTGCAGCGACTCGCCGAAGACCGGGTGGTACCGCAGCGGCTGCTGCGAGACGGATGTCCAGGATGTCGGGTCGCATACGGTATGCGCGCAGATGACCACGGCGTTCCTCGAGTTCTCGAAGGCTCGCGGCAACGATCTCTCCACGCCACGCCCCGAGTTCGGATTCCCGGGTCTCAAGGACGGTGATCGTTGGTGCCTTTGCGCGGCGCGATGGCTCGAGGCCCATGAGGCCGGGCGCGCGCCCAAAGTCTTCCTGAAAGCGACGCACCGACGAGCGCTCGAGATCGTGCCGCTCGCCGCGCTCAAGACACACGCCCTCGATCTCGCTTGACCCGGCACGACGCGTTCCGGCGCGGCATGCGCGAGATGCTGCCGTTCGGGCCTGGCGTGTTCGCCTGGGGCCTCGTGACCGGCGTCGCGATGGTGAAATCCGGTCTCAGCATCGTCGAGTCTCTCGGCCTCAGCCTGCTCGCCTACGCAGGCAGTGCGCAGCTCGCCGCACTGCCGCTGATGGCGGTGTTCGCCCCGCTCTGGCTGGTCACGCTCGCCGCGATCATCGTCAACCTGCGTTTTGTGGTGTATGCCGCGCTGCTGCGCAGCCACCTGGGGCATCTCCCGGCGAACACGCGGCTCTGGCTCGGTTACTTCACAGGTGATGTCATGTTCGCGCGTTTCTCGGCCTTGCTCGCCGAGGAACCGGACTATCCGCACCGCGTGGCCTACTTCGCGGGCGGCGCTACCGCGAACTGGATCATCTGGCAGGTGTCCTCGGTCATCGGCATCTTCGCCGCCGGGGTGATCCCGACCTCCTGGGGCCTTGAGCTCGCCGGCACTTTCGCGCTGCTCGCGCTGTTGATACCGCTCTGCCGACAGTGGCCTGCGCTGGGGGGTGTGGCGGTGGCGGTCATCGTCGCCGTGATCGCCCACGAGCTGCCCTTGCGCCTCGGCCTACTCGCCGCCACGCTCGCCGGCATGACCGCCGCGATCGCCTTGGAGCGTCGGCTGCGCTCGACGGCGACTTGAGGGCACGATGGACGAGACGATCTACATCTGGTCGGCGATCCTCGGGGTGACGGCAGCCACCTTCATCGCGCGATCGAGCGTCCTGCTGCTCGGCGAGCGCTTGCAGCTGCCGCAGACCGTGGAGTCTGCCCTGCGCTACGCCCCTGCCTGTGCACTCGCCGCCATCGTCGCGAACGACCTGCTGTTCACCGCCGGGGCCCTGGACCTGAGCTTTCACAACCCTCGTTGGTTGGCCGGAGGGGTCGCTATCATCATTTTCGCCGCCACTCGCAGCACGATCGGCGTCATTGCCGGCGGGATGGCCGCATTTTGGCTGCTCCGAGCGTGGTTTTCTGGCTGACGGTCATCTATATTTAGTATAGATGTCCAAAGGTTGACGCTGTGTCAGCGGGGCAGCAAAATTGTGCCCATGAGCGAAATCACGGAACGTCGCCTCGAGGAGAAGGAACGCCGTCGCATCGAGATCCTCGATGCGGCCGAAACCGTCGCCGGGGTGGTCGGTGTCGAAGCGCTTACGATGGACCTCGTGGCGCGCAAGGCGCGGCTGTCGCGTGCGCTGCTGTACGTCTATTTCCACGACAAGTCGGCGCTGTTGTTGGCGCTCTGCGTGCGCGCGCTCGATGCGCTGCACGCGCGCTTTGAAGCGGCGACCGCCAGCCACCCGGTCGGCATGCGGCAAGTGGTGGCCTGCGGACGCGCCTATGTCGCCTTCGCCGAAGAGTTCCCCGCGCGTTTCGAGGCGCTCGCGCATGTCGAAGCCCAGCAACCGAGCGGTGATCATGACCCCGCCTACGATGCGTTCCTCGCTGCGGGCGATCGCACGCACGGCACGATCTGCGCCGCCATCGAGCGAGGCATGCAGGATGGCAGCATCCGCCCGGAGGCCGGCCCGCCGTCCCTCATCGGTCTGACGCTCTGGGGCTTGATGCATGGCCTGATCCAGCTCTCCATCACGAAGAGCGGCAGCCTCGAACGCGAAGGCGTCGGTCGTGAACAGCTGATCGAGCAGGGCTTCAGTCTTGCCGCCGAATCGCTCGCCACGGACGCCGGTCGTGCCGCGCTGCGCGCCGACGCCGTAACGCCGGACGTCTCCACCACATGAGCGGCGTGCACATGAGCGGCGTGCACATGAGCGGCGTGCGCCTTGCGTCCGCGACCGCCTCGCTGCTGGCCTGTGCGGTGACGCTCGCGCTCGCACCCGCAGCACCGCTCTTCGCGCAGACCGCGATCGCCGCGCCCTCGCTCGAGACGCGCCGACCCGTCGCAGCGGTGATCGAAGAATATGTGCGGACAGGTCTCACCTCGAACCTCGCGCTGCAATCCGCGACGCTCGAAGTGGAGCGCAGTCAGGCGGGCCTGGATGCCGCACGCGCGCGCTTCTTCCCCGAGGCCTCGCTCGCCGCACGCTACACCCGCGCCGAAGGCGGCCGCGAGATCACGCTGCCGCTCTCGGGCGCATTCAATCCGGTCTACGGGACGCTCAACGAACTGCTGGCCGCCGATGGCAAGTCGCCGCGCTTCGGCAGCATCGAAGACCCGTCCTTTTCGTTGCTGCGTGAGCGCGAACAGGACACCCGGATATCGGTGGTGCAGCCGCTCTTCGCGCCGGCGATCCCCGCGGCTATGCGGGCGCGCCGCTCGGCGCTCGAAGCGAGCGAGTTCGCACGCCTCGCGCTCGCCCAACGCCTGCGTCGCGACATCACCATCGGCTATCTCGATTGGTTGCGCGCCGGCCGTGCTGCCTCGCTCACCGAGGCCAGCCAGACCTTGCTCGCAGAGAACCTGCGGGTCACCGATTCGCTGTTCCGCAACGGCAAGGTCACACAAGATCAGGTGTTGCGTGCCCGCGCCGAGCTTCTCTCCGTCGAGCAACAGGTGATCGAGACCGAAGCCGTGCGCGACCAACTGCGCGGCTTCGTCAATTTCCTGATGAACCAACCCCTCGACACGCCGCTCGAGTCCGCCGACACCGAGGGTGAACTACAACGGGCCACCCGCGACCTGGCGGCGCTGCGTGAGGGAGCGCTGACACGACGACCGGAGCTCGCGCAAGCCGGCAGCGCCGTCGATGCGGCGCGCTCACAGACCGATATCGCACGCGCCGCCCGTCTGCCGACGCTCGCACTCGGGGTGGATGGCGGCACACAAGGGGAACGCTACGAGTTCGGCAGCGGCCGCAACTTCGCCACCGTCTCGTTGTTGCTCAATTGGACGCTGTTCGACGGCGGCGCACGCCGCGCCGACGAACGCGCGGCGAAACTCGCCGAACGACAGGCCGGAAACCGTCGTGACGAACTCGCGTTGCAGGTGCAGCTCGAGGTCCAGACTGCGCTCGACCGTCTCACGGCCAGCGAACGATCGCTGCAGGCGGCCGAGACCCGCGCCGAAGCTGCGCGCGCGGCGTTCCGCATCGCCGGTCGCAAACGCGACGAGGGCATGGTGAGCCAGGTCGAGTTCCTCGACTCGCGCACTAGCCTCACCAGCGCCGAATTGAATCTCAACGCCGTGCGCTTCCAGCTGCTCGCACGTCAAGCCGAACTCGATTACGCCACCGGAGCGCCGCAGCCGTAAGGCGCGCGCGAACTCGCCATGTCTGTCCGTCGTACTGCACCGTCTTCCCCATCACGCCTGTCCTCGGCGGTCCTCGCCGGGATCGTCCTGCTGACGCTCACCGCTTGCAGCGCCAAAGACGACCCGGTGGACACGCCTGCCGAGGAGGAGGAGTCGATCCCGGTGCGCACGGCGCCCTCCACCTCAGGGCCTGCTGGTCCGTCGATCGGCACCAACGGATTGATCGCGAGCGAGGACGAGATGCGGCTGTCGTTCAAGACCGGCGGTATCATCCGGCGTCTCGCGGTTCGCGAGGGCGACGTGGTGCGCAAGGGCCAGCTGCTCGCCGAGCTCGAGCTCGCCGAGGTCGGTGCGCAGGCCGAACAGGCCGACCAAGCCGCCGCCAAGGCCGAACGCGACCTCGAACGCGGGGAGCGCCTGCATGCCGATCAGGTCATCAGCCTCGAGACGCTGCAGAACCTGCGCACACAGGCGGCGGTCGCGCGTGCAGGCCGCACGGCCGCACGCTTCAACCTCGGCTATTCGACGATCGTGGCACCGCGCGACGGACGCGTGCTGCGCCGCCTGGCCGAGGAGCGCGAGTTCATCCCGCCCGGCCAGCCGGTGGTGGTGCTGGGCTCTGCCGCGCGTGGCCATGTGGTGCGGACCGGACTCGCAGACCGCGAGATCGTCCGGGTCTCACTGGGAGACATCGCCGAAGTGCGCCTCGACGCGTATCCGGACCGCGTCTTTCCCGCCACGGTCAGCGAAGTGGCCGCCGCAGCGGATCCGCGCAACGGTCTGTTCCCGGTGGAAGTGCGCATCGCACCCGAGGCCGGTGTCGTCCTCGCGACCGGTCTCGTCGCCAAAGTGGACATCGTGCCCGCGGCGAGCCGCCGCAGCACGCTCACGCACATCCCCATCGCTGCGCTCATAGAGGGTCGCGGCGATCAGGCGAGCGTATTCGTGCTGGACGGCGCAGTGGCCCGCAAGCGGGCGGTCACGGTCGCGTTCTTCAACGGCGAGCGGGTCGCACTCACCACCGGCCTCAAGCCAGATGAGAGGGTGATCACCGAAGGTGCGCTCTATCTGCAGGACGGCGATCGCGTCCGCATCGTCGCCGATCCGCCACCGGCGGCCTCGACGCCTCGGAACTGACCGATGACATTCCTTGAATTCCCGATCAGACGCTACCAGTTCACGCTGGTCGCGTTCTTGTGCTTGGTCGCGATCGGGCTCTACAGCTTCTCGTCGATCCCGCGCGAAGAGGACCCTTCCTTCGAGATCTCCGGTTTCGACATCTCGGCGGTGCTGCCCGGCGCCGACCCGAAAGACCTCGAACGCCTCGTCACCAAGCCGCTAGAGGATCGTCTCGCGGAGCTCGACGATCTGCGGCAGATGGAGAGCGTGGTCGCGGACGGGGTGTCCTTCACCATCGTCGAGTTCCTCGCCAGCACCGACGCCGACAAAAAGTACGAAGAGGTGATCCGCGAGATCAACGCGCTGCGCCCCTCGCTTCCACCGGAGCTGCGGCAGCTGCATATCCGTCGCTTCAGTCCCGGCCTCGTCAACATCGTGCAGTACGCCCTCGTCTCCGAAGAGGCGAACTACGGCGACCTGCAGGATCAGGCCCGGGAACTGAAGGACACGCTCAAGTCGGTGCCGGGGGTGCGTACGGCCGAGACCTGGGCCTTCCCGCAACGCGAACTGCGCATCGAGGTGGACCTGCGCCGGATCGCGGAGCTCGGCATCAGCCCGGCGCTCATCGCCCAGGCCCTTGAGAGCGAGAACGCCAACATCCCGGCGGGCATCGTCGATATCGGACCGCGCAGCTTCACCCTCAAGAGCACCGGTGCCTATACAGACCTTGAGCAGGTGCGCGACACGGTCGTCACCGCGGTCGGCGGTCGCGTGGTACGGGTGCGCGACCTCGGTGAGGTGAAGTGGTCCGAGGGCGAGTGGGGGCACGTCGGTCGTTTCGACGGCAAACGCGCGGTGTTCGTCACCGCCAACATGAAATCCGGCTACAACGTCCTCGAGGTGCGCGAGTCGATCGTCGAAACCGTCGATCGTTGGTCGATCGGCCTTCCGAAGCGCATCGCACTCGAGCTCGCCTTCGACCAGTCACGCAACGTCGCGACGCGGCTCGATCGGCTCTACCTCGACTTCGGCATCGCGATAGCGGTGGTGTTGCTGACGCTGTTGCCGCTCGGCCTGCGTGCAGCCGGCATCGTGATGATCTCCATCCCGCTGTCGTTGGCTTTCGGCGTAGCCATGCTCTATTTCCTCGGCTACTCGCTCAACCAGCTGTCGATCGCAGGCTTCGTGGTGGCGCTCGGCCTGCTGGTCGACGACTCCATCGTCGCCGTCGAGAACATCGCCCGTCACCTGCGCATGGGCTACGACCGCACCCGTGCCGCGATCGCCGGGACTCGGCAGATCTTCATCGCCATCCTGGGCTGCACCGCCACACTCGTGTTCGCGTTCCTGCCGCTCATGGCGCTACCGGGTACCGCCGGCAAGTTCATCCGCGTGCTGCCCACCGCCGTCGTCGCGACCATCATCGGTTCGCTGCTGATCGCCCTCTTCATCATCCCGTTCCTCGCGAGCCGGATGCTGAGCAAAGAAGAGCACAGCGAGGGGAACCGGTTTCTGCAGCGGATCATGGATGGCATCCATCGCTACTACCGCCCAGCGCTGCACTATTGTCTTGCCCGACCGAAAGCCACCGTCGCAGTCGCCATCGGCGGCTCGCTGCTGGCGTCGGTGCTGCTGGTGCCGGTGCTCGGTTCCAGCCTGTTCCCGAAAGCGGACACGCCACAGTTCCTGGTGCAGATCGACACCCCGACCGGCACCAGCTATGCGGAGACCGACCGTGCGCTGCGCTTCGTCGAGGCTGAAGTGGGCAAGGTGCCGGGCATCCGATCCGTGTCCGCGAACCTCGGCCGCGGCAACCCGCAGGTCTACTACAACCATATCCAACGCCAGCAATCCGCGTCCTACGCCGAGGTGCTCGGGGTGCTCGAACGGTACGATCCGGGGCGCACGCCAGCCGACCTCGATGCGCTGCGGCTGCGCCTCGACGGCTATCCCGGTGCGCGGATCTCGGTGCTCGAGTTCCGGAACGGGCCACCGGTCGCAGCGCCGATCGCGGTGCGCGTCGTCGGCCCCGATCTTGCGATGCTCGACCGGCTTGCGCGTGAGGTGGAGGGCCTGCTGGAATCGACACCCGGCACCCGCGATGTCCGCAACCCGCTGAAGTTCACCCGCACGAACCTGCGTGTGGAAGCCGATACCGCCAAGGCCGCCCTGCTCGGCGTGCCGGCGGTCGAGATCGACCGTACGGTACGGCTCGCCGTATCCGGTCTGCAGGCCGGCACCTTCAAAGACGACGACGGCGACCAGTACCCGATCGTGGTGCGCCCGCCCTTCGAGGCACGCGCCGACCTGCGCAACCTCGGGGAGGCGCGTTTGACGAGTGTCACCGGTGAATCTTTGCCGCTCTCGCAGATCGCGAAGGTCACGTTAGAGCCTGCGCCGGTGCTGATCTCGCGCTTCGCCCGCGAGCGTGCCGTCACCGTCACCGCGCAGGTCGAACGCGACCTCAACACCGGCAAGGTCACCGCTGGCGTCGTCGATCGGCTCGATGAGATGGAGTGGCCGCGCGGCTACCGGTATGTCCTCGGCGGTGATGCCGAGGCCGGCTCCGAGTCGTTCGCCGGTATCGGTACCGCAGCGATCGTCGCGATCTTCGGCATCTTCGCGATCCTGGTGCTGGAGTTCGGCAGCTTCCGTTCGACGCTGATCGTGCTCACCGTCGTACCGCTCGGTGTGGTCGGCGGCATGCTCATGCTGCTCATCACCGGTAACGAGATCTCCTTCACCGCGAGCATCGGATTCATCGCATTGATCGGCATCGAGATCAAGAACTCGATATTGTTGGTCGACTTCACCAACCAGCTACGCGAGGACGGCGTGCCGCTCGATGAAGCCATCGAACAGGCCGGAGAGATCCGTTTCCTGCCCATCCTGTTGACCTCGGCCACGGCGATCGGCGGACTGCTGCCGCTCGCTGTGCAGAACTCAGGGCTCTACTCGCCCATGGCCTGGGTGATCATCGGGGGACTCATCACCTCGACGCTGCTCGCACGGCTCGTCACGCCGGTGATGTACAAATTGATGCCGCCCGACGGACACGAACCGAAGAACATCTCACCCAGCACCCAGCCGGATGCCGCAGGCGTGCTGCTCTGACGCCGGCCTTGGGCCGCGTCACGGCTGCGTAGCGGTCTTAGGCAAGGGCGGCAACCATCCGAGCCACGGGGCGTGCAGGCTCTGCACATAAAGACGCGAGGGCGTCTCGGTGATCGCCGTCGTCTCCGGATAAGCACCCGACGGGTCCTGCAGATCGGCGACGATCCGGCCGTCCTCGGTGAAGGCGATGACATGCCCATAGGGCTTCGGCACCGGCCACCACGCGCGGGGCAACCGCAAGGTCAGTTTGCGCAGCGACGGCCAAGCCGCGAGCCGGTCGATCACGGCGCTGCGGGGTTTGGCGAAGCCGAGCCAGATACGGCCATCGAGTCCGTGCATGAGGTTGTCAGGATAGCCCGGCAGGTCATCGAGCAGCACCCGCGCGAGGGCGCCGGGCGCGGGTTGCGAAAGATCCAGGCCGCGGGCCGATGGGTCGATGCGCCACACCCGATAGCGCCCGGTCTCATTCACGAGCAAACTTTGGCCATCCCGCGTGAGCACGATGCCATTGGCGAAGCTCAGTCCACCGGCGACCAATTGGACCGCGGCGCCACCGCTTTCTGCCGCCGCCGGATCGTAGACCAGCACGCGTCCCGTCGCGCTGTTCTCGAGGATGTCGAGCACGCTGGCCTCGAAAGTACCGCCCCAGTCGCGCGGCGCGAACCGCCGAGACGCATCGGTGAAGTACACCTTGCCATCGGCCGCCACGGCCACGGCATCGGCATAGCGGATCGGCTCGCCTGCCATCGTGTCGGCGAGCACCCGCAGCTTGCCCGACCGATCTATCGACAGCAGGCCACGGATGGCATCGGCCGCATACAGCGTACCGGCGGCATCGAAATCGAAGCCCAGCACACGGCCTCCGGTCTCGATGAACACCTCGCGTTCGCTGCCATCAGGCGCCATGCGAAACACGCGCCCCGCCTCGACCGCGACATAGAGTCGGCCGTCCGGGCCGAGGGCGACATGCTCAGGACCCGCCGCACCGTCGAGCTCGATGCGTTGCAGACCGGCCAGACGATTGTTGACCGAATGCACGCCGGTATAGCCCGGCGACGGAGCAGGCTGCCACGCGACCGGCTCGATCGGTACCGGCCACGCGGCGAGATAGCCCGCGAGCGCCACGACCAGGAGCGCGAGCGCGGCCCACGCGACCTTCACGCCGGCCCTCATGCCGGCCCTCATCCAGGCAATGGGTGGTCGCGGAAGCGCTCGCGCAGGATCGACTTCTGCATCTTGCCGGTCGCGCCGAGCGGGATCGCATCGACGAACACGACATCATCCGGGACCTGCCACTTGGCGACCTTCCCGTCGTAGAAGGTACGCAGCTCCGCCGCGGTCGGCGTGGTGCCCGGCTTCGGCACCACCACCAACAACGGACGCTCGTCCCACTTCGGATGCGGCACGGCGATGCACGCGGCCATCGCGACCGCCGGGTGGGCCATCGCGATGTTCTCGATGTCGATGGAGCTGATCCATTCGCCGCCCGACTTGATGACATCCTTGCTGCGGTCGGTGATCTGCATGAAGCCGTCTTCATCGATGGTGGCGACATCGCCGGTCGGGAACCAGCCGTCTTGCAGCAAGGGCTCGTGTTCGCGCCGGAAGTAACTGGAGACCACCCACGGGCCGCGCACCAGAAGATCGCCCGCCGACTGGCCATCCCAAGGGAGTTCGCGCCCCTCTGGGTCGACCACCTTCATGTCGACGCCGAAGATCGCTCGGCCCTGCTTGGCGAGCACCGCGATCTTGCCCTCTTCGTCGAGACCGGCGTGCATGGACTTGAAGCTGCTGCCGGTGCCGAGCGGCGAAGTCTCGGTCATGCCCCAGCCGTGCAGCACATCGACGCCCATGGCGCGGAATGCGCGGATCATCGAGGGCGGGACGGCGGAGCCGCCGATCATCGTACGGCGCAGCGAGCTGAAGTGCAGCCCGTTGCCCTGTACATGGTTGAGCAACGCGAGCCACACCGTCGGGACGCCCGCCGCCATCGTGACCTGTTCCGCTTCGATGAGCTCGTACACCGACTTGCCGTCGAGCGCAGGCCCCGGGAACACGATCTTCATGCCTGCCAGCGGTGCGCCATAAGGAAGACCCCAGCCGTTCACATGGAACATCGGCACCACGGGCAGCACGGCACCGAGCGAGGTCAGCGCCTGCGCATCGGGCAACGCCGCCGTGATGGCGTGCAGCAGGGTCGAGCGATGGCTGTAGAGCACGCCCTTCGGGTCGCCAGTGGTACCGCTCGTGTAGCAAAGCGCGGCAGCGGCGCGTTCATCGAGTCGCGGCCACGCGTACTCGCCAGACTGCGGGGCGATCCAGGCCTCGTAGCTCACCAGCCCCGGGATGCCCGTGTCCGCGGGCAGCGCATCCGCCTCGCAGAGCGCGACCCAGTGCTTCACGGTCGGGCATTTCGCAGCGACCGCTTTCACCAGCGGGAGGAAGCTCATGTCGAAGCAGAAGACCCCGTCCTCGGCGTCGTTCACGATCCAGACCAGCTGGTCGGGCGGCAGACGCGGGTTGAGTGTGTGGACCACGCGTCCGCTGCCGCTCACGCCGTAATAGAGCTCGAAGTGGCGGTAGCCGTTCCAAGCGAGCGTCGCGACACGCGCGCCCTGCGCAAGACCGAGCGCATCGAGGGCGTGTGCGAGGCGGCGTGAACGGACCGCGGCATCACGATAGGTGTAGCGATGTAGATCGCCCTCGACGCGACGGGACACGATCTCCTGCTTGGCATGGTGGCGGGCTGCGAACTCGATGAGGTTCGAGATCAGCAGCGGATGGTCCTGCATCAACCCCAGCATGGTGTTCTCCCAAAAGATCCCAGATGAAGCGAGTGTAACCGAACCGCTCAGCCGGCCGTTTCGAGCTCCCAGGTCACGAGCGGCGACCCTTTGCGCAGCCAGAGACCCGCACCCACTTGCCGGAAGTTCCGCTTGAGGCGTGATCGGTACCAGTCGGCACTGCGCAAGGTCACATCACGATCGGTGCGCGTCTGGTCGGCGTTCGCGCGCCAATCACGACCGGTCAATGCACTGAAGTACAGGACCCCGCGACAGAGCCTCGCGAGGTTCGCCATCGCCTTGGCCGCCGCGGCGGCGTCCAGGTACTGCAAGACGTCATAGCAGACGACGAGGTCGAACGGCTTGCGCGGACGCCATTCGGCGAGGCTACCCTCGGTCCATCCGTAGCGCTGGCAAAGATAAGCGCTGTATTCGAGTCCGACCCACGCCGCGTCGGGCAGCGCCCGCATCAGGGGTTCGCGCATCAGACCGAGGCCGCATCCCGCGTCGAGGACGCTCGACACCGGACAGTCGATATGCCGCACATAGGCCGCGATGAACTCGGCCCGTCGAGCCATCTCGGCGTGCGATGCCACCGAGGTCCGCCCATCACGGTAGAAACGCCGGTAGTACTCGCGCCCGAAGCGCTCACTGCCGGTCACAGGACACCGATATGCATCTTCATCACCGCCAGAGCCTAACCGTGTCCCTCGCGAGCCGCCAGCGCCGCAGCGACAGGGAGCGCAATAGACGGTAAAATGACCCATGCCCGTCGCAAAAACACGCCGCACACCGAAGATCGGCTTCGTCAGCCTCGGCTGCCCCAAGGCGCTCGTCGATTCCGAGCGCATCCTCACGCAGCTGCGCGCCGAGGGCTACGCCGTGGCGCCCGATTATGAGTCGGCCGACCTCGTGGTGGTCAACACCTGCGGCTTCATCGACTCGGCGATCGACGAATCGCTGGACGCCATCGGCGAGGCGCTCGAACAGAACGGCAAAGTGGTCGTCACCGGCTGCCTCGGGGCGAACCCGGCGCGCATCCTCGAACGGCATCCGCGCGTGCTCAAGGTCACCGGTCCGCATGCCTACGACGACGTGCTCACCGCGGTGCACCAACATCTGCCGCCGAAGCACGATCCGTTCCTCGATCTCTTGCCACCGCAGGGCGTGCGACTCACGCCACGCCATTACGCGTACCTCAAGATCTCCGAAGGCTGCAACAACAAGTGCAGCTTCTGCATCATCCCGGACCTGCGCGGCAAACTTGCAAGCCGCCGCATCGACGATGTCCTGCGCGAGGCCGAGCGTCTGGTGCACGCCGGCGTACGCGAACTGCTTGTGATCTCCCAGGACACCAGTGCCTACGGCGCAGACCTGCGTTACGCGCCGGCGACCTGGCAGGGCAACGAGTACGAGACCCGCTTCATCGACCTCGCGCGCGGCTTGGGCTCACTCGGGGTCTGGGTGCGCATGCATTATGTATATCCCTATCCGCATGTCGATGCGGTGCTGCCGCTGATGGCCGAGGGCAAAGTGCTGCCTTATCTCGACATCCCGTTCCAGCATGGTAGTCCGAGCGTCCTGAAGCGCATGAAGCGGCCTGCAGCCGCCGAGGGCACGCTCGACCGGTTGCGTAAGTGGCGTCGCGTCTGCCCGGACCTGGTGCTTCGCAGCACCTTCATCGTCGGGTTCCCTGGCGAGACCGAAGCCGAGTTCGAGGAACTGCTTGCCTGGCTCGACGAGGCCCAGCTCGACCGGGTCGGTGCATTCAAGTATTCACCGGTCGAAGGTGCACGCGCCAACGACGCGGGTGCTCATGTAGACCCTGCAATCCAGGAAGAGCGTCTCGCCCGTTTCATGGAACGCGCACAGCGTATCAGCGCCACCCGGCTCGCAGCGCGGGTCGGTCGCGAGGAGACAGTGTTGGTGGATTCGATCGAGGATGGCATGGCCATCGCACGATCTCGCGGCGATGCGCCCGAGATCGACGGCGTGGTGCGGATGAAAAAAGGCGCCAAGCTCGCGGTCGGCGAGTTCGCGCGCGTGAAGATCACCGGCGCCGATGCCTATGACCTGACAGCGACGCCTGTACGCAGCTGATCGCCGCGCGTCCGGTCAAAGATTCCGCAAGGTCGCCGCTTTCGCTTCGCGGCGCCGGCGCTCGCGCTCGGCGATCGCGGCCGCGTCGCGACGCGCCTGCTCCGCCAACGCTTCTTGGCGCTGGCGCTCGAGCGCAACCCGTTCGCTCTCCAGCCGCGCAGCTTCGGCCGCAGCGCGCTGCTCCTCGGCGCGCTGCTCTGCGAGCATGCGATCGAGCCGCAAGCGCTCGGCCTCCGCCTCGGCGCGCGCACGGGCTTCGGCAGCCACGCGGGCTTCGGCATCGACACGCAACTGCTCCTGGCGGCGACGCTCATCGCGTACCGGCCGGAAATCGACGCTCGCCGCCAACACGGCGGGCGCCGCACCGAACTGTTTCACCTGTTTCGGGGTCGGCACGTCGCAGCTGTCGCAAGCGACTTCGAGTGCGGTCACGCTGTCGAGCGGTGAGGTGTCGATCAGACGACTGAGGTCGATCTCCGCAAGACCGCTCTCGCCATCGATCACGACCGATAGAGTGCGGGCGGTCTGGAAGCCCCGCAGGGTGATCGTGGCTTCTCGGCCATGGTCTGCCCAGTAGCCTTTGCGCATCTTGCGACGGTTGTCGACATCAAGACGCTTCCCGGTTGACTCGCGATCGGTGCAACCGAAAGTCTGCTCGGCGGCCGACTTGGGGTCGAGCAGCAGCGGCAGGCCGATCAGAAGCGCATTGGCGACCAGCGCCGTGACCGGCTCGGCGCCATAGATCTCCTTGCGCACGGTCAGCAACACCGGCGCAGTATGCTCAGGGAAGTAGCCTTTCGAATTGAAGGACAGCATCAGCCGTGCGCCTTCGACCTCCATCGACCTGAGCGTGAGGAAAGTCGACTCGGGCACGGCGAAGACGAACGGTAGTTCACCGATGCGCTTGTCCTCGTATACCACCCGTTTGTTCTCGTCGGTCGTCGTCAGGTAGCTGCTCTCCTTACAGCTGTAGTCGTTCACCCGCTCCTCGTCACCGATCGGAAGCTCGACAGGTTCGCCTGCGGTCACGACGAGGCGCGACACGCCGTCGAAGCTGCGCAACTCATCGGCTGCTGCGGTAGCCGCCGTGATCATCGCGCAGAATATCAGCGCGGCGACGGTCGGCGTCCGGGCCGGAGCCTTTTGTGCAGATGTCATATCGATGCCTGCCCTGTGTTCCCTGCGGCCTATCACACCGGCCTCACGCATCCTGTGGGGCGCGCTCGATGACCTGCACGCCACGCAGATTGGATTCGATCTTCGCGAAAATCAGCAACAGCGCGAGCGAGAAGAACGCGCCGAACATGCCGAGCGATATGAGCAGCTGCTGGATCCCCGCCGCCTTCGTGGCGGCTACCCGCGCCGCCTCCGCAATGGTCTCGCGCTCGACCCGCTCAGTCTCGGCTACCGCGAATTCCTCAGATTCTTTGATCTTCGCGCGCCACTGCTCTAGGTGCCAGTTCATAGAGGTCCAGAATATCTGGGCCCGGCCCCGTTTCTCGACGCAGATCTCGATGATCCGTGGATGGGAGAGCAACGCCTTTTCGAAACCAGCCTGCGACTCGATGTAGGGATCGCCGAGTTCCTTGAACAGGTTCCGCATCACCCGTCGATCGAAGCTGCTCTCGAAAGTGCGTTGGTCCACCTGCGCGTCGAGCGGGATGCGGCAAGCCTGTTGATAGCCGTCGAAGTACCCATAGAGCTTACGGATCTGTGCCGTGACCTTATCGTCGAGCGTCGTGTCGGGCTTGGCGCGCGCCCCACCGGCGTCGGTCGGCGGCGGCGTATCGCGCATCGGCTCTTTGTCGAACTCTTCGATGAACGCCTCGATGCCGACGGCGGGCGCCGGCGCCTCGCGGGCCGGTTGGATCGCGTTCGGCTTCGTCATGGCGTTCATGGCGCCTTGCACCGCCATCGCGACGGTGGCGACCAGCACCAACGTGAGGAGGACGAGCAACGCGATCCGGAAGAGCCTGAGGTAGGCCTCTTCCACCCGGGTCATCAGAGAACGGGTCATGTCAGGTGTCCGCACAAGGCCATGCGGACTTGAGCGCAGCCGCGACGACCTGATCTGCGCTACGGTCCAGAATCTCAGGGTTCTTGCGCATGAACTTCAGCACGACGTCGATCACCTGGCCTTGCGTGACGTTGTCACCGCTGCAGATGACGGAACCGGACAGGGCATCGTGCACCCCGATGACATAGCCGAACGCGACTCCGTCACGGACGTATTCGGTGGAGCTTTTGTCGACCCAACCCTCGAGACCGACCTTGATCTCGTTGCCAGACTTGAATTCACCCGCGGCATCAGCAGGGCTCGCGAAGACGGCTGCCACACAGAACATCATGAGCACAATACGATTCATCGGCACTCCCTCCAATTCGGACGCCCGCCGGCCGGTACCGGGGGGCAGGAACGGACCCGATCCGACCTAGGGCATCCGGGTACTACCTCGGGATTCTGCCAAATCCCGGCGGTTTGATGACGTGAACTCCCCCACGGTTTACAGGTCGAATTGCCATGGATACCCCACCGGTCACCCCCCGTTCCACCCCCTCCCCCCACCCGGCGCAGGCCTTTGTTCCCGCGCTGCTGCTCGCCCTTGGTCTCGTGGCGGCAGCCTACGCGATCAGCCACGGCCTCGAACGACTCCGCATGGCCGACCGCGCCATCACCGTGAAGGGGCTCGCCGAGCGCAGCGTCGAGAGCGACTACGCCACCTGGACGCTGGCGTTCCGCCGCGCCGGCAACAGCTTCGGGGATGTACAGAAGACGCTGACGAGCGATCGCGAGCGCGTCGTCGCCTTCCTCAAAGGCGCAGGCTTCAAGGACGAGGAGATCCAAGTCCGCCCGCTCGAGATCCAGGACCTGCTCTCGCGCGAATACGCGCAGCAGAACCAACCGTTCCGCTACAACGGCGTCGGCCGTGTGCTGGTGAAATCTGCGCGCGTGGCGGCGGTCGCGGAGGCGGCGTTCGCCATCGATCCCTTGGTCGCCGCCGGCGTCTCCATCGAACCGGGCAACGGCCCTTGGTACGAACTGCGCGGCTTCAATGAAGCCAAAGCCGCGCTGCTCACCGAGGCGACCCGCAACGCGCGCGAACAGGGCACGAAGTTCGCGGCCGAAGCAGGCGCAAAGCTCGGCCGTCTGCGCAGCGCCAACCAAGGCGTCATCACGCTCTCGGGCGAGGATCAGGGTGGCGATGACCGCAGTTCACGGACCAAGCGCCTACGCGTGGTCAGCACCTTCGAGTACGAACTGCGTTAGCGCGTCGCCGCGATCCAGCCATCCACCTGCTGCTCGAGCAGATCGAGCGGCAAAGCCCCTGAACGCAGCACCACATCGTGGAAGTCCCGGATGTCGAAGCGCGGACCGAGTGCCGCCTTCGCCTTCTCGCGCAGCGCCACGATCTTGAGCATGCCCACCGTATAGGCCGTGGCCTGCCCCGGCATGACGATGTAGCGCTCGGTGGCCTTGGTGGCCGCGTCACGCGTCATCGGCAGCTTCTCGAGGTGGTATGCGATCACCTGCTCGCGCGTCCAACGCTTGGCGTGCAGACCGGTGTCGACGACGAGACGCACCGCGCGCGTCATCTCCATGGTGAGACGCCCGAAGTCCTCGTACGGATCGGCGTAGAGGCCGAGCTCCTTCGGCAAGCGCTCGGTGTAGAGACCCCAACCCTCCGAGTACGCCGTGAAACCACCGAAGCGGCGGAAGCGCGGCAGCTCGTCGAGTTCGCCCGCGATCGCCAACTGCATGTGATGGCCCGGGATGCCCTCGTGGTAGGCGAGCGCAGGCAGTTCGTACTTCGGCATGTCCGCCATGCGGTAGAGGTTGGCGTAGTAGACACCAGGCCGCTTGCCGTCCGCGGACGGCGATGAGTAGAACGCCTTGCCCGCGGACTTCTCGCGGAACGGTTCCACGGCCTTCACGACCATCGGCGCCTTCGGCAGCGTGCGGAAGAGCTGCGGCAAGCGCGTACGCATGTCGTCGATCAGGCGGGTCGCCTCCGCGAGGTAGGCCGTCCTGCCGTCCGGCGTATCGGGATAGTAGAACCGCGGGTCCGTACGAACAGTCTCGAAGAATTCCGGCAGGCTGCCCTTGAAGCCGACCTGCGTCATGATGGCGCGCATCTCGCCCTCGATGCGAGCGACCTCGGCGAGCCCCACCGCATGGATCTGCTCGGCGGTCATCGAGGTGGTGGTATACCCCGCAAGCAGGTGGTCGTAATAGCGGGCACCCTGCGGCAAACGCCAGATGCCGTCGTCGGTGCCCGCGCGGCGCTCGGCGCCTTCCGCATAAGCGATGATGCGCTGATAGGCCGGTCCGACGGACCCGCGCAGCGCCCGCTCCGCGGCGGCCAGCAACCGCGCGCGCGTCGCGTCGTCCGCCGATCCCAGCGCGCCCACCTTGGCCTTGATGTCCGCCCACAGCGGGCTGTCCGAGCCGTCGCCGAACGGCGCACCGGTGATGACATTGCGGGCGTCGGAGGCGACATAAGGGAACACGAACTTCGGCGGCAGGATGCCGCGGCGCTCGGACTCGTTCGCCCAGGCGATCGCCTCGTCGACCCGTTTCGCGACGCCCTCGAGGCGCGCGATATAGGCCTCGGCATCCGCCACGCTCTCCACCCGATGGGTGTTGATGAGGAACGCCGGGATGCGCGACTGCAGGCCGTTCATCTGGTCGAAGAGGTAGCCGTGGTACTGCCACTCGGCCCCTGCGATCGTCCGCTTGGCGTTGGCGACGAAGATATCGTGGGAGAGCCGCCCTTGCAGCGCCAGCGCGCTGCGATCGACGTCGCGCTCGAGCTCGGCGAGCTGGCGATCGGTGCGCGCGAGGCTCGCGGTCCGTTCGGCTTCGGTGATCGGCGTCCATTCGTCGTACCGCAGCCGCTGACCGAGCTGTGCTGCGAACTCCGGGCTCGCGGCGACACGCTCGTCGAACGCACGCTCGAAGAAGACCGAGGCTCGGGCATCAGCGGTCTCGGTGACAGGTGCAGCCGTGGACCCGGCGGCGAACGCCGCAGACGACAAGGCGACACAGGCCGCCGACAGCAAAGCGCGTGAAATATTCATGGGACCATACTACCGTAGCGTCCGGCATCCCGGACCTCCGTCACCGGGACACCTTCAGAGGGACACCATGGACCCCCCAGACCCCACCTCAGTGCTGTTCCTGTGCACCCACAACTCCGCCCGGAGCATCCTGGGCGAGGCCTATCTCAACCATGTCGGTGGGGGCCGTTTCATCGCGCATTCCGCCGGCAGCACCCCGCGCAGCAGCGGCCAGCCGAATCCGCTCGCACTGCGCACGCTGCAGGAGGCCGGGATCGACACCCAAGGGCTGCGCAGCAAAAGTTGGAGCGAGTTCCGCAGCGACGACGCGCCGCGGATCGACCTCGTGGTCACGGTCTGCGGCGCCGCCGATCAGGCCTGCCCCGTGTTCCCGGGGGCGCCCGCCATGGTGCACTGGGGCTATGACGACCCCAGCGCAGGCGATGCGCCGGATGCGGTGAAACTGCAGGCCTTCCAGGACACGCTCGATCGGATGCGTCGCCGGATCGACGCCTTCGTCACGCTACCGGACGAAGCGTTGACGCCACATCGGATCGCCGACAGCGCGCGACGGCTGTCGGACGTGTAAGGCAGCGACACAGGAGCGACCCGTGGGATTTTTCGAACGCTATCTGACGATTTGGGTACTCGCCTGCATCGCGCTAGGCATCCTGCTGGGGGGCCTCGCACCGCAGGTCTTCGTATCGCTCGCAGCGATGGAGTACGCGCGGATCAACCTGCCGGTGGGCGTGCTGATCTGGGTGATGATCATCCCGATGCTGGTACGGATCGATCTGCGCGCCATCCGCGACGTGACCCGTCACGCCCGCGGCATCGGCATCACCCTGTTCGTCAACTGGTTGGTGAAACCGTTCTCGATGGCGCTGCTCGCCGTGCTCTTCCTGCAGCACCTGTTCGCCGACCTGCTGCCCGCTGAGCAGATCGGCGAGTACATCGCCGGACTGATCATCCTCGCGGCGGCACCCTGCACGGCGATGGTGTTCGTCTGGAGCCGATTGACCCACGGCGATCCGGTGTTCACCTTGTCGCAGGTCGCACTCAACGACGCGATCATGGTGGTCGCATTCGCGCCCATCGTGGCGCTGCTGCTCGGCATCTCGAGCATCACAGTGCCCTGGGAGACGCTCTTGGCCTCCGTCGCGCTCTATATCGGCGCACCGCTCTGGATCGCGCAGTGGATCCGGCGCCGGCTGTTGCGCGCGGGACCTGCCACGATGGCCCGCTTCGATGGCGCGGCAGGTACCGCGTCCATCGTCGCGTTGTTGGCGACGCTCGTGCTGCTGTTCGGGTTGCAGGGACAGGCGGTTCTGCGACAACCGCTCGTCATCGCCCTTCTGGCGGTACCGATCCTCGTGCAGGTGTTCTTCACCTCGTCGCTCGCCTACGGACTCAACCGCTTGGCGCGCGAACCACATCAGGTCGCCGGACCGTCCGCGCTGATTGGTGCTTCGAATTTCTTCGAGCTCGCCGTCGCGGTGGCGATCGGCTTGTTCGGCATCCAGTCCGGCGCCGCGCTCGCGACCGTGGTGGGCGTGCTCGTCGAAGTTCCGTTCATGCTGGTGGTGGTACACGCTGTGAACCGCTCGAAGGACTGGTACGAGCGGGGACTGGCGCAGACCTAAGCGCAGCCTGCCGGAATCAGCTGAGGAATCCGGAGGTCGGTGGTCTGGAGGGACCCGCGCCATGCGCCGAGCGCATGCTGAGCACGAACGGCTGGATGAACCTGCGGTCGAACTCGACGAAATTCTCGATGCCTGAGGTCAGCACCGACCAAGCCAAGAGCCCCCGCTGGAACCGCACCAGATACTCGGTCCGGTTCCCGTGGTCGGGCAGCGTGAAGACCGACAAGCGGTCCGTCTCGATGTTGCCTACCGCTGCGACATCCGCCGAAGGACGGTAGTCGATCACCAGCGTGGCTTGCGTCGCAAGCAGCGCAGCGTCACCGGCAAGCAGCTTGCGCAGACGGTCGGGGATGAGCGCGAGGCCGATCTTGCCGTCGGCGTACGTCAAGATCTGCATCTCAAGGTGCCTCGGACAACCGCACTTCGATCTCGATCCGGCGATTTCGGCTCCGGCCTTCCGCCGTGCCGTTGTCTGCGACGGGTCGGGTATCCGCGAACCCTTGGGCCTCGATCTTTTCAGCTTCGAAGCCACGGTTCACGACGAGCTCACGGACCACCGACACGGCACGCGCCGCCGAAAGATCCCAGTTGTCGCGGTACCTCATCGTGCTGATCGGCACGCTGTCCGTATGTCCGCCGATCACGATCCGCGCATCCGCGGACTTCGCGACCGTACCGATGTTCTCGATGATCCGCGTGATGAACGGCGTCAGCGTAGCGTCGCCCGTCGGGAACGCGCCACCGGCGCCCACTTTCACCACGACTGCGCCTTGCTTGCGCTCGACCTCGACGAGCCGATCGCGGATCTCGCCGGCGAATGCGGACTCGAGGATCAGTGCAGCGGCCTCGACACGGTCGACATCGGCACCCCCTGCTGAGGCCGTTTCGGGAACCGATCGACCTTGGCCACCGACGGCATCGACCAATATCTTGGTCGCTCCGGTCACCGCGACTTCAGTACGCAATCGTGGCGTCAATTCGGTCAAAATCTTGACCCCCGACGCGACTGCTTGCGCCGCTGCGATTTTCCGGACGTCCGGTGCATTGTTGTCAGGATTGAACGCCACGGTGACACGCGTTGCCGACGCCCTCACATCGACGACGCCCGCTGCGACCTCGGCGGCGAGCGCTTGTCGGATCATGTTGGCGTCTTGTTCGACGACATCTGGACCACTCCCGCCTTCCAAGTTCTCCACCAAGGTGACCGTCGGTGCCGGCGAAAAGTTCAAATCGAGCACCGCCTCCCCCGTCGTCGCTCCCCCTTCCGGATCTGCTTTTTGCACACCGAAGGCGTCGCTCATGCTTCCGCTGACCTGCTTGAACTTCGGCACGCTCATCTCGGTGAAGGAGAGCATGAGCACGAAGAACGAGAGCAGCAGCGTCGCCATGTCCGCGAACGTAGTCGTCCAAGGCGGCGCCCCGGGCGGGCATTCGGGCGATCTCTTCGTACGAGGACGCCGGGAGGCCGATGCCCCCTCGACACGAACGGGGGATGTCGTCTCGGGCGCGTCAGCCTCACCGGGGACCTGCTCGGTGACGGTGCTCATCGCGCGACTCAAACCTTGGTGAGCTTGGTCTGTGCGGCAGGAGGCAGCAAGGCGACGATGGTGTCGCCGATCATCCGCGGATTGTCGCCGCGTGCGATCCCCTGTAACCCAGTGAGCACCGCTTCGCGGTAGATCATCTCTTCCGCATGGTAGATCTTCAATTTGTTGGTGATGGGGCCGGCGACGACGTTGGCGATCAGGGCGCCGTACAGCGTCGTGAGCAGAGCGAGCGCCATCGCCGGTCCGATCGACTTTGGATCGGACATGTTCCCGAGCATCTGGACGAGCCCGACCAGCGTGCCGATCATCCCCATCGCGGGCGCGACGTCGACCCATCCTTGCCAAGCCGCGATGACGGCACCGTGTCGTCGGTCCATCGCATCCATTTCGTTTCGCAGACGCGTGGTGAGCGTACCCTCGTCGTGTCCATCCGCCAACATCGTCAGGCCGGATTTCAGGAAGCGTTCCTCGGTCTCGGCCGCTTTGGCCTCGAGGGCGAGCATCCCATCACGGCGAGCGAGCGTGCCGTATTCCGGCAGCACCGCGATGAGGGTGTCGAGTTTCTGGGATTTCGGGGCGAACGCCTTGGCCGCGCCCGTGAGGTGGCCCACGAAATCCGTCAAGGTATGGCGCGACAGGATCACGGAGATCGTTCCACCGACGACGATCGCGATCGACGGGCCGTCGATGAAGGCCGCGAGGGATCCACCCATCAGGATCGCCCACAGCACAACCCCGAGGGCGCCGACCAAGCCGAGGATCGTTGCGATATCCATCGCTAGTTCATCTCCATGGCGGGCGATGCGCCGACAAATCGTCTGTAAGTCGACAGATTAATGTCTTTTGTTATACTCCGGAATGGTTCTTTATTGTCCGGCAGGCGGTCGATTGACGGTCTCAGTCGGGCCGTCGACCAGGCCACCCGTTCAGATGAGTCCTTAGGATGTCCGTGCGCTCGGTCGCTGGGATGATCATGGGGATCGTCATCGTCGCCCTCACGGCGTCGAGGGCGACGCTATCGGTCGCCCAAGGTGCCCGGGTGTCTGAGCCGACGCCCACCCAACTCGCAGAATTCACGATCCGCGATCGTGCGGCGGGCCTTGAATGGCTACGGTGCTCGGTGGGCCAGGTGTGGAACGGATCCACCTGCATCGGCGTGGCGCAGACGCTCACCTTGGCGCAAGCGGAACAGGCCGCCGCGATGGCGAGCCGCGAACTCGGGGGTTCTTGGCGTCTGCCGACGCTCCCCGAACTGCGGCAGCTTCTCTGCGTCGACTGCAAGCCACCGAAGATCGATGGCCGCCTCTATCCGAACACGATGGCGACGGCCTATTGGACCTCCTCGGAGAACGATTGGTCCTTCGGCCGATACTGGAGCTTGAACTTCCATACCGGTCATTCTTTCGGCAGGAATGCGCAGGACACGGCCCGTCACGTGAGGTTGGTCCGCGATCTGCCGCGCCCTAAACAGGCGAAGGATCCTTGAGAAGCGCCGACACCAAGAGCGATCGCGCTGCCACGGCAGCGCCTTCTCGCATCGCCTGCCGGATCTGCTCGCTCGCACGGCTCCATGTGCTGCTGGTGCTGATCCTGCTCGCGGCGTGGTTGGTCGAACCCTCGTGGCTCGCGTGGGCGAAACACACCGACCGGCACTTCGTGCCGCTCGTCATCCTCGTCGTCTTCGTGGTGTTGCTCGCGATCAAATGGCGGCAGCACCGGTCCGACCGGGAACCCCGCTGAGACGCCGACAGGCTATTCGACCGTCACGCTCTTGGCGAGGTTGCGCGGTTGGTCGACATCGGTGCCGCGCAGGATCGCGACATGGTAAGAGAGCAGCTGCAGCGGCAGCGTGTAGACGACGGCCGCCTGAAGATAGCTCACATGCCGCGGCATGGTGATCACCGTGACGCCTTCCGACGGCTCGATGCCGGCGTCCGGATCGGCGAACACGATCAGCTCGCCACCACGCGCACGCACCTCCATCATGTTCGACTTGAGCTTCTCGAGCAGATCGGTGTTCGGTGCGACCACCACCACGGGCATGTCGTCATCGACGAGCGCGAGCGGTCCGTGCTTGAGCTCACCCGCTGCATAGGCTTCAGCGTGGATGTAGGAGATCTCCTTGAGCTTGAGCGCCCCTTCCATCGCGATCGGATGCATCGTGCCACGACCGAGGAACAGCGCGTGGTGCTTGTCGGCGAAACGTTTGGCGAGCTCGCGGATGACCGGGTCGAGCGCGAGGGTCTTTTCCATGATGCCCGGCAGCTCGATGAGGCGCGAGACGAGCGTATGCTCGGCTTCGGGCCGTGCACCATGATGGCGTGCCAGAGCGATCACGAGCAGCGACAGCGCCGTGAGTTGTGTGGTGAAGGCCTTGGTGGAGGCGACCCCGATCTCGGGACCCGCACGCGTGAGCATGACGAGCTCTGATTCGCGCACCAACGAGCTCTCGGGCACGTTGCAGATGGCCAGCGAGGACAGATAGCCGCCCGCTTTCGCGAGGCGCAGCGCCGCGAGCGTGTCCGCCGTCTCGCCGGACTGGGAGATGGTGACGAAGAGAGAATTCTTCGGGACGACCGGCTGACGATAGCGGTATTCGCTCGCGATCTCGACCACGCAGGGCACGCCGACGATCTGTTCGATGAGATAGCGGGTGACGCAACCAGCATGGTAGCTGGTGCCGCAGGCGACGATGTGGACATGCTCGACCTTGCCGAACACCGCCATCGCCGCAGGCCCGAACGCCGCTTCGAGCAGCCGCCCGTGCGCGACGCGCTCTTGCAGGGTGTCTGCGATGGCGCGCGGTTGTTCGTAGATCTCCTTGAGCATGAAATGCGCGTACGGCCCCTTATCGGCGGCGTCGGCGGAGAGCTCGCTCTGGCGTACTTCGCGCACCGCCGAGTTGCCGTCACGGTCGAGCACCCGGACGCTGGCACGGCGGACTTCTGCGACGTCGCCCTCTTCGAGGAACATGAAGCTGCGCGTCACGGGCAGCAACGCCGAGACATCGGAGGCGACGAAGTTCTCGCCGTCGCCGAGGCCGATGACCACCGGACAGCCCTCGCGCGCGAGGATGATCCGCTCCGGCTCGGATTCACTGACCACGGCGAGCGCATACGCGCCCTCGAGCTCGGCGACCGTCGCACGCACCGCCTTGAAGAGATCGCCATGCACCCCGAGATGCTGGTGGATGCGGTGGGCGATGACTTCGGTATCGGTCTCGGAGGTGAAGGCGTAGCCCTTGGCTTCGAGCTCCGCCCGCAGTTCGTCGTGGTTCTCGATGATGCCGTTGTGGACGAGCGCCAGGCCGTCGGCGGAGATATGCGGATGCGCATTGCGCTCGGAGGGGACGCCGTGGGTGGCCCAGCGCGTGTGGGCGATACCGAGGTTGCCGTGGGTCGGGGAGGCGTCGATCGCGTCCTGCAGCCGCTGGACCTTGCCGACCGTGCGCACACGCTTGAGGTGGCCGGTTCCGTTGACGACCGCGACGCCGGCCGAATCGTAGCCGCGGTATTCGAGACGCCTCAATCCCTCGACGAGCACAGGGACGATGTCACGGTTGGCGATAGCGCCGACGATTCCACACATGGGGCGAGATACTACTCTGTTGTCAGGGAAACGCTAACAAAGAAAGGTCAAGACTTGACCGTCCTACGGCCACCGCTTTTCACCGGTCGCTTCCAGCCGTCTATCGCGACCTGCTTGCCGCGTGCGACGACGAGAGTGCCCGCGGGCACGTCCTTGGTGATCGTGGAGCCGGCGCCGACGGTGGCGCCGTCGCCGACCGACACCGGCGCGACCAGCACCGAATTCGAGCCGGTGTGGGCGTCGGCGCCGATGACGGTGTGGTGCTTGTTCGCACCGTCGTAGTTGGCGACGATGGTCCCGGCGCCGATGTTGGCCCGCGGACCGACGGACGCATCGCCGACATAGGCGAGGTGATTGGCCTTCGAGCCCGCGCCCATCGTCGAGTTCTTGATCTCGACGAAGTTGCCGATGTGCACATCCGGGCCGAGTGCCGCGCCGGGGCGCAGCCGCGCAAAAGGCCCGATGATCGTGCCGGCGCCGACCGTCGCGCCCTCGATGACGCAGTAGGCGTTGAGGCGCACGCCGGCGGCGATCTCGCAGTCTCGCAGCACGCAGCCCGGGCCGACGATGACGCCGTCGCCGAGCACCACGCGGCCCTCGAACACGGCGTTGATGTCGATGAAGACGTCACGGCCGACCACGACCTCACCGCGCACATCGACGCGCATCGCATCGGCGAGCGTCGCGCCCGCCACCATCAAGGCGCGTGCCCGCAGATGCTGCAGCGCACACTCCGCCTCTGCGAGCTGGATCCTGTCGTTGATGCCGAGTACCTCGGCGACCGTCGGCGCAGCGAGTGGTGCGACCTTGACCTTGTCCTTCACCGCCATGGCGATGATGTCGGTGAGGTAGTACTCGCCCTGCGCATTGGCGTTGCGCAGTTTGCCGAGCCAACCGCGCAGGCGCTTGACGGGCACGGCCATGATGCCGGTGTTGCCCTCACGGATGCGGCGCTCGCGCGCGTTGGCGTCCTTCTGTTCGACGATCCGCAATACTTTGCCGCGCGCATCGCGCACGATGCGGCCATAGCCGGTGGGATCGGTGAGCTCGACGGTGAGCAGGCCGAGCGACTTCGGACCTGCGAGTGCGACCAGCGCGCGCAGCGTCTCGGGCTGCACCAGCGGCACATCGCCGTAGAGCACGAGCGCGATCTCATCATCGTGGAGCGCAGAGAGCGCCTGCTGTACGGCGTGCCCGGTGCCCTTCTGCTCCGCCTGCAACACCCAAGAGCTGCGCGGCGCAACGGCAGCGAGATCGGCGGCGAGCGCGGCCCGTACCTGCTCGCCACCATGACCGTACACGACATGCACCGCTGCGGGCCCGAGCACGCGCGCTGCCGCGAGCACATGCCCGAGCAGGGGCCGACCGGCGAGCGGCTGCAAGACCTTCGGCAACGCGGAGTTCATCCGTTTGCCTTGGCCGGCTGCCAGGATGACGATGGAGAGCGTCATGGGGACGCGCCGGGCGGTCAGCCGCGGGTCTTGCGGAGTTTCTCGAGCATCCTGAGCTGCGCGGCCGCACGGACGAGTTCGGCGAGCGCCTCGGCCTGCTCGAGTTGGTCGATCTTACCCTGCAGGGCCTCTTCAGCGCGCTTCTTCGCCTCGAGGGCGGCAGCCTCATCAAGGTCCTTGGCCCGTATCGCCGTGTCCGCGAGTACCGTGACCTTCTTCGGCTGCACTTCGAGCGCGCCGCCCCCGACGAAGAACAAGAGTTCTTCACCCGACGGGGTCTGCACACGCACTTCGCCAGCATTGAGGAGCGTCAGCAACGGCGAGTGGCGTGGTGCGATGCCGATCTCGCCCTGGGTGGCCGGCACGAACACCATCTTCGCCGGGCCAGAATAGATCTCGCCCTCGGCGCTGACGATGTCGCAATGGATGGTGCTGTCGGCGGCCATGTGTTGTCGCTCTGGTTCGGTGCGGCGTGCTGCGGCGGGGCGTGCGGAGCGCGCCCTTACTGCAGCGTCTTGGCCTTCTCGATGGCCTCGTCGATCGAGCCCACCATGTAGAACGCCTGCTCGGGCAGGTGGTCGTAATGGCCTTCGAGGATCCCCTTGAAGCCGTGGATGGTGTCCTTGAGCGGGACGATCTTGCCGTCCTGTCCGGTGAACACCTTCGCGACGTTGAACGGCTGCGACAGGAAGCGCTGTATCTTGCGCGCGCGGAACACGGTGAGCTTGTCCTCCTCGGAGAGCTCGTCCATGCCGAGGATCGCGATGATGTCCTGCAGTTCCTTGTAGCGCTGCAACACCTGCTGCACGGCGCGCGCCGTGTTGTAGTGCTCCTCGCCGACGATCAGCGGATCGAGCTGACGCGAGGTGGAGTCGAGCGGATCGACCGCCGGGTAGATGCCGAGCGCCGCGATCTGGCGCGACAGCACGACCGTGGCGTCGAGGTGGGCGAAGGTCGTGGCGGGTGACGGGTCGGTCAGGTCGTCCGCGGGGACGTACACGGCCTGGATCGAGGTGATCGAGCCGGTCTTGGTGGAGGTGATGCGCTCCTGCAGCACGCCCATCTCCTCGGCGAGCGTCGGCTGGTAGCCCACTGCCGAGGGCATGCGGCCGAGCAGCGCCGACACCTCGGTGCCCGCGAGCGTGTAGCGGTAGATGTTGTCGACGAAGAACAGCACGTCGCGGCCCTTGCCGCCGTCCTCGCGCACTTCGTCACGGAAATATTCGGCCATGGTGAGGCCCGTGAGCGCGACGCGCAGGCGGTTGCCCGGCGGCTCGTTCATCTGGCCGTACACCATCGTCACCTGCGATTTCTCGAGGTTCTCGAGATCGATGACGCCCGACTCCGCCATCTCATGGTAGAAGTCGTTGCCTTCGCGGGTACGCTCGCCGACACCGGCGAACACCGAAAGACCGCTGTACTGCTTCGCGATGTTGTTGATGAGCTCGAGCATGTTGACGGTCTTGCCGACGCCGGCGCCGCCGAAGAGACCCACCTTGCCGCCCTTGGCGAACGGGGCCAACAGGTCGATGACCTTGATGCCGGTGACCAGCAAGTCGTTGCCGCCGGCCTGCTCGTCGTAGGAAGGCGCCGGACGGTGGATCGGCCAGTGCTCCTTCGAAGCGACCGGGCCGCGGTTGTCCTGCGGTGCGCCGAGCACGTCCATGATGCGGCCGAGCGTCGCGCGACCGACGGGCACCGAGATCGGCGCGCCGGTGGTCTCGACCTCAAGGCCGCGCTTGAGACCTTCGGACGCGCCCATCGCGATGGTGCGGACCACGCCGTCGCCGAGCTGCTGCTGCACCTCAAGGGTGAGGTCGACGTCCTTGAGCTTGAGGGCTTCGTAGACCTTCGGGATCGAATCGCGCGGGAACTCCACGTCGATGACCGCGCCGATGATCTGGGTGATTTTGCCGGTTGCCATGTCGGTGTCCTGTGCCTTTTATCCGTGAATATCTTTGGAGATGCTGCGCGGGTCAGACCGCGGCCGCGCCGCCGACGATCTCTGCCAGTTCTTTGGTGATCGCCGCCTGCCGCGCCTTGTTGTAGATGAGCTGCAGGTCGTCGATCAGATTGCCTGCGTTGTCCGAAGCGGCCTTCATGGCCACCATGCGCGCCGCCATCTCGCAGGCCACGCTCTCGACCGCGCCGCGGTAGACCTGCGACTCGATGTAACGCATCAGCACGCCATCGAGGATCTCGGCGGCGCTGGGTTCGTAGAGGTAATCCCAATGGTCCTGCAGATCGCCCTCGTCCGTGGTCTCGAGCGGCAACAACTGCGTCACCACCGGCTTCTGCGTCATGGTGTTGACGAACTGCGCGTTGACGATGAACAGCCGGTCGATGTCACCGTCCCGGTAAGCGTCGAGCATGACCTTCACCGCGCCGAGCAGGTCCCTCAGGTGCGGTTTGTCGCCGAGACCGGTGGTGCTCGCGAGGATCGGCAGGCCGAGACGGCGGAAGAACGCCAGCCCCTTGCTGCCGAGCACGCAGAGGCTGACCTTCGCGTCCTTGCCCTGCCACTCACGCATCAGGCCAAGCGTGCTCTTGAAGACGTTGGTGTTGAGCGCGCCGCAGAGACCGCGATCGCTCGACACGATGATGACCCCGATGTGCTTCGCCTCCCGCTCGACGAGGAACGGGTGCTTGTAGTCGGGGTTCGCCTTGTTGAGGTGGCCGACGACGGTGCGGATCTTCTCGGCGTACGGACGGGCCAGGCGCATCCGGTCCTGGGCGCGGCGCATCTTGCTCGCCGCGACCATCTCCATCGCCTTGGTGATCTTCTGAGTGCTCTTCACACTCGCGATCTTGGTGCGGATCTCTTTGGTGCCTGGCATCTCGTTTCGCCTGTGGCGGGGCTCAGTAGGTGCCGTTGGCCGCGAAGTCCTCGCAGATCGCCTTCAACGTCGCCTCGTGCTTCTTGAGCACGGGCTCGGCGTTGATGGCATCGAGCGAGGCCTTGTGCGAGGACTTGGCGAACGCCTGCAGCGCCGCCTCGAAATCCACGATCTTCTTGCGATCGATCTTGTCCATGTAGCCGCTGTTGACGGCATAGATGGAGAGCGCCATCTCCGCGACCGACATCGGCGCGTACTGCTTCTGCTTCATGACCTCGGTCACGCGCACGCCACGCTCGAGCTGCTTGCGGGTGGCCTCGTCGAGATCGGAGGCGAACTGCGAGAACGCCGCGAGCTCGCGGTACTGCGCGAGCGCGAGGCGGATACCACCGCCCAAGCGCTTGATGATGTCGGTCTGCGCGGCGCCGCCGACGCGCGACACCGAGATGCCGGCGTTCATCGCCGGACGGATGCCGGAGTTGAAGAGGTCGGTCTCGAGGAAGATCTGACCGTCGGTGATCGAGATCACGTTGGTCGGCACGAACGCGGTGACGTCGCCCGCCTGCGTCTCGATGATCGGCAGGCCGGTCAACGAGCCGGTCTTGCCCTTGACGGCGCCCTTGGTCGCCATCTCGACGTATTCCTCGTTGACGCGCGCGCTGCGCTCGAGCAGACGCGAGTGGAGATAGAACACGTCGCCGGGGAACGCCTCGCGGCCCGGCGGGCGGCGCAACAGCAGCGAGATCTGGCGGTAGGCGACGGCCTGCTTGGAGAGGTCGTCGTAGATGATGAGCGCGTCTTCACCGTTGTCCATGAAGTATTCGCCCATCGTCACGCCGGCGTACGCCGACAGGTACTGCATGGCGGCCGGCGTCGAGGCCGAGGCGGCGACGATGATGGTGTGGTCCATCGCGCCGTTCTCCTCGAGCTTGCGCACCACGTTGGCGATCGAGGACTGCTTCTGTCCGATCGCGACATAGATGCATTTGATGCCCGAAGACTTCTGGTTGATGATCGTATCGATCGCCATCGCGGTCTTGCCGGTCTGACGGTCGCCGATGATCAGCTCGCGCTGGCCACGGCCGACCGGCACCATGGCGTCGACGGCCTTGTAGCCGGTCTGAACCGGCTGGCTCACCGACTTGCGGTAGATGACGCCGGGCGCGACGCGCTCGATGGGCGAGGTGCGCGTGGTCTTCAGCGGACCCTTACCGTCGATCGGCGTGCCGAGCGCGTCGACGACGCGGCCGAGCAGCTCGGGACCGACCGGCACTTCGAGGATGCGGCCCGTGGTCTTCACGGTATCGCCTTCCTTCAGCGACTTGTAGTCACCGAGGACGACGGAGCCGACCGAGTCCTGCTCCAGGTTCAGCGCGAGGCCGAACAGGTTGCCGGGGAACTCGATCATCTCGCCGTAGCGCACATCGGCCAGACCATGGATGCGGCAGATGCCGTCCGTGACCGAAACGATGGTGCCGGTGTTGCGCGCCTCCGCTGCGGACTCGAACTTGTCGATGCGCTGCTTGATGAGGTCGCTGATCTCGGATGCCTTGATGGACATGGCTATTACCTTTCTACGTATCCGTGGTGGGGCGGCGCGTCAGGCGCCGGCCATGGTGTTTGCGAGACGCTCGACACGCCCGCGCAGCGAGCCATCGATGACGAAGTCGCCTGCGCGCACGACCGCCCCGCCGATCAGCGAGGTGTCGACCGTGGCGGTGAGGCGCACGGTGCGGCGCAGGCGGCGCGTGAGCGCCTGCGCAAGTTTGTCGGACTGCTCCGCCGTGAGCGGCAGCGCCGAGGCGACCGTCACATCGACGGTGTTCTCGACCTCTGCACGCAACGCTGCGTACTGCTCCGCGACCTGCGGCAACGATGCGAGACGGTTGTTGGCGGCGAGCAGCTGGATGAAGTTACGGGCTTTGCCGTCGCTCCCGACACCCGCGACGTCAGCGATCAACGCGACGAGATCGGCACGCAGCACATGGGGGTTGCCGATGAGCGATGCAACGCGCTCGTCGGCCACCGCAGCGCCGGCGCGCGCCAGCATCTCGCCCCAAGGGGCGAGCTGGCCGGCCTCGTGCGCATGCTCGAAAGCGGCGCGGGCGTAAGGCCGTGCGACTGTCGCCGAATCAGCCACGGGCGATCTCGTCGGCGAGCTTGTCGATGAGCTGGTTGTGCGCCTTGGCATCGACTTCGCGTTCGAGCAGCCGCGAAGCACCCGACACGACCATCGTGCCGAAATCCTTGCGCAGCTGTTCACGGGCGCGACCGGTCTCGGTCGCGACCTCTTCACGCGCGGCGATCACGATGCGCGCACCCTCGGCCTGTGCCGAACGCTTCGCGGCCTCGATGGCCTCGTTGGCTCGACGCGCAGCCTGGTCCTCGACCAACTTGGCCCGTTCGCGCGCCTCGCGGACGATGGCCTCGGCGCGGCTCGTGGCTTCACCGAGCTCCTTCTGGCCCTTGTCGGCGGCGGCGAGGCCGTCGGCGATCTGCTTCTGACGGGCCTCGATGGCGGCCATGATCTCCGGCCAACCGAAGCGCATCACGAGCCAGGCCACCGCGAGGAACGCGAGGCCTTGGACGATCAGCGTGACTGTGATGCTCATGCTCTGCTACCCCTGTTGCCGTTGACGCCACCCGACCGGGTGGACGCGGGACGGATTCAGCCGACGCCGAGCGCCGACAGGAACGGGTTCGCGAAGATGAGCAACAGCGCGATGGCGACGCCGATGATGGGGATGGCGTCGAGCAGACCGGCGACGATGAACATCTTGGTCTGCAGCATGTTGGTCAGCTCGGGCTGGCGGGCCGAGCCCTCGAGGAACTTGCCGCCGAGCAGCGCGAAGCCGATCGCAGTCCCGAGCGCACCGAGACCGATGAGCAGGCCCGCAGCGATCACGGTCATGCTCATGACATCGGCGATCTGGGTGATGTTTTCCATTGCGAAATCTCCGTAAGTGACGACGAACAGCGAAAACGGGACGGGAGCTCAGTGCTCCTGCACGGCCATGCTCAGGTAGACGATCGTGAGCGTCATGAAGATGAAGGCCTGCAAAGTGATGACCAGGATGTGGAACACGGTCCAGAGGAACCCGGCGAACCATTGCAGCGGCGCCATCACCCAGGTGATGCCGCTGGCGAGACCGGCGCCGAGCGTCATGCAGGCGATGAGGATGAAGATGAGCTCACCCGCGTACATGTTGCCGAACAGACGCAGGCTGAGCGACAACGGTCGGACCATCTCTTCGATGAGCCGCAACAGAAGGTTGGCCGGCGCGAGGATGATCTTGCCGATGACCCCGTGCGCGTGGAACGGCGCGGTGAAGAACTCGCCGATGAACTTGCCGACGCCCTTGTGCTTGATGGCGTAGTACTGGATGAGGACGAACACGCACAGCGCCATGCCCACCGTGGTCGACAGGTCCGCCGTCGGCACCACGCGCAGGTACGGGATCCCGGCGGCATGGGCGGTGGCGGGCAGCAGGTCGACCGGGACCATGTCCATGAAGTTCATCAGGAACACGAGCGCGAAGATGGTCAGCGCGAGCGGCGCGATGAACTTGGTCTTGGCGGGGAAGGTGTCTTTGACGATGCCGTCGATGGCCTCGACCATCATCTCGATCGCGCACTGCAGCTTGCCCGGGACACCGGCGGTCGCGCGTCGCGCCACGCGGATGAAGAAGAACAAGAAGAGAACGGCGAGCAGCAGCTTGAAGAAGATGCTGTCGATGTTGAGGGTCATGAACGGGGAATCGCCCACCGAGACGGTGAGGTGCTCGAGGTGGTGCTTGATGTAGCCGGTCATCCCTCCCGCGTCACCTTCAGCAGCCATCGATCACGTCCCTCACCTGAAAAATGCCACGCCGACCCAAAAACCCGCCTGCGCCGCCAGCATCCCGAGCAGGAAGGGCAGGGGCGACAGCGTCATCACGCCGAGCGCCAACCAGACCGCCGTCACCACCCAGAGCCATTTCAGCCCTTGGCCCGCCCACATCGCGCGGGCGATCCGCGGTGCCGAGGCCGCTCCTGGCGCGAACAGCAACCACCCGAAGAGCAGGTTGCCGGTCGCCACCACCACACCGCCCGCCAAAGCCGCCCGGGCCGCCGGACCGCCGGACATGACCGCCGCCCCGACCGCAACTGCGGCGGCCGCTGCCAACTGCAACGCAGCGTAGCGACTCGCCAGACGCTTGCCCCGAGACACCGGATCGTTCATGCGATGCGCATCCGTTCACACGATGCCGGTAGGCAAACCAGAGAGCCCGAGGGGACCCTCCGAGAGCGGCGAATTGTAGGCATATCGTATGGCGGGTTCAACCAATATTGAGGCCCGATCTACCACACATATCCGGACGAGGCCGGACGCCGTCTTAATCTTAGTGGATGTGCTGGAGGATGCCGTCGAGCTCGTCCAGAGAATTGTAGGCAACGACCACACGACCCTTGCCGGTCTTGCCAGAATGATCGATGACCACCTTGGCACCCAGGGTCTCGGCGAGCCGGGATTCGAGGGCGGTGACATTCGGATCTCTGCCGGTGCGGCCACCGCCGCCCGTGCGGCCGGTCTCACCCCCCTCGCCACCCGTCGTATTGGTCAACCGGCGGACCAATGCTTCCGTTTCTCTGACTGATAATGATTTTTTGGATACCAATCTTGCCACTTCAGCCTGTTGGCGAAGCTCAGACAGGCCCAGCAGGGCGCGGGCGTGTCCCATCTCCAACTCCCGGCGGTCGACCAACTCGGCGACCTCCGGCGCAAGCTCCAAGAGACGCAGCAAGTTGCTGACGGCCGCGCGGGACCGGCCGACCGCATCGGCCGCTTCCTGATGGGTGACCTGGAATTCCCGGATCAGGCGGTCGAGGGCGCGCGCCTCTTCCATCGGGTTGAGGTTCTCGCGCTGTATGTTCTCGATCAGCGCCATCGCGATGGCGCCCTCATCCGGCACCCGTCGGATCACCGCAGGGATGTCGGGAAGCCCGGCCAACTGCGCGGCCCGCCAACGACGCTCGCCCGCGATGATCTCGTAACGCTGACCGGGCGCCCCGGCAGCCGATGGCGCGACACCGGGCATCTCGATGGGTCGTACCACTATCGGCTGCACCACGCCCTGCGCCTTGATCGATTGGGCGAGCGCCTCAAGGGTCTCGGGCCGCATGTCGACGCGGGGCTGGTAACGACCCCGCTGCAACACATCGAGCGGCAGGCGCGCCAGTTCCTCTTGGGCGGGGAGCGGGACATCGGCTGCGACACCGGTCGGAGCGGGCGCTGGACGGGGGGCGCTCGCCTGACCGAGCAGGGCTTCGAGACCGCGTCCGAGGCTGGGCTTTTTCGGGTTCATGGCCGCGATGATAGCGGAGTCTGGCGCGCCGCCACGGCGACCGGCGCCGTGGCCGGCACCGTCGGACGGTTCTCCGAGATGCCGAGATAGATCTCGCGGAACGCCACATAGCAGAGCGCGCCGAAGAAGCAGTACAGCACGGGGACCAGGAACGGCAACCATACGCCGCAGATCACCGGCAGCACGACGAACAACAGCCCGATGCCGAGCAACGGTCCGAGATTGCGTACCTGACCGGCTGCACCCACTCGCCAAGCGTCACGGAAGGGCAAGCCGAGCAACGTCATGCAGGGGAACTGGAAGAAGGATGTGACGCCCGGGATGTTGAACCCGAAATAGCTCAGGCCGAGCGCGAACGCGGGATAGACGAATATCTGCCGCAGCGCCGTGAAGCCGTCGCTCGACAACACGTCCACCGCGTTCCGGGAGGTGTAGAGGATGTTCCACCACGCGACACCGGGCCGCGCGAGCAGAACGGCCCACACGACTGCACCCACCGCCACGACCCCGGCGGTGTACGGCAGCAACACCCGCGCGTGGCTGCGCAGCATCGCGAACGCCTCGCCGATCCGCAGCGGCCCCGTGCGATCGAGCCGGGCCGCGATGAGGATGCAAGCGAGCAGCGTGCCGAAAGCCAGCAGACCCGCGAGCAGGGGGAAGCGGTGCGCGACCGAGAGCCACAGGCACATCAGCAGCACCAATCCGACCCAGAACCCGAGACCGCGCCATAGCAGTTGCCATGCCTGCCTCACCCAGCGCAGCAGCGCGCCGGGCGCTGCGGTGCGCGGCTCGAGGAGCATGGGCCGATCAGGCGCCCGACGGCGCGTCTGACAGCGGCGCGGTCGGCGGTGCGGACGGCGGTGCGGGCAACGGCGCATCGCCGCGACGGATCATCTCGCCGGCGAGCGCGAGGTAGGCGAGTGCCCCGCGTGATTCCTTGTCGTGAAGCAGCGCTGGTTTACCGAAGGACGGCGCCTCGGCGAGCCGCACGTTGCGCGGCACGATGGTGCGGAACACCTTGTCACCGAAAAAAGCGACCAGCTGGTCGCTGACTTCGTTGGTGAGGTTGTTCCGCGGGTCGTACATGGTACGCAGCACCCCCTCGATCTCGAGCGCGGGGTTGGCGGCGGCACGGATCTGCTCGATGGTGGACATGAGGGCGGTCAATCCCTCGAGCGCGTAGTACTCGCACTGCATCGGCACCAACACGCTGTCGGCGGCCACCAAAGCGTTGACGGTCAAAAGATTGAGCGAAGGCGGACAATCGATGAGGATGTAGTCATAGCCGTTGCGCACGGTCGCGAGCGCGTCGCGTAACCGTGCCTCACGCCCTGCCTTCATCGACAGCAACTGCACCTCGGCAGCCACCAGATCCTGGTTGGCGGGCAACAGCGCCATCGGCGGTTCGGCGATCTCGAGCCGGGCCTCCGTGAAGCGGCAATCGCCGACCAGGACATCACCGACCGTACGGGCCAAGGAGGATTTCTCCACGCCGCAGCCCATGGTGGCGTTGCCCTGCGGATCGAGGTCGATGAGCAGCACGCGCCGGCGCGTCATCGCGAGCGACGCGGCGAGGTTCACAGCGGTGGTGGTCTTGCCCACCCCGCCCTTCTGGTTGGCGACGGCGATCACTCGAGTCATGTGGGCAGTCTAACCGCTCGGTGGCCGAAGCAAGAGGATGTGCCGTTCGGCGTCGAGACCCGGCACCTCGATGTCGATATCCGCTTCGATCTGCCATCCGGCAGGCAGCTCAGCGCGCTCCGCGGGATCGCGCCGCCCTTTCATGGCGAGCACACGGGTCGCAGGACCGCAAAGCTCGGCCACCTGCTGCAGCAGCCCGGGCAAGGGCGCAAACGCGCGCGCCACCACCGTATCGAACGGCGTTGGCGGTCGCCACTCGCCGGCTCGCGCCTGCAGCGGCTCGACATTCGGCAGACCGAGCGTGCGTACCGCATGGGCCACGAACCGCACCTTCTTGCCGTTGGAATCGATGAGCGTGAACCGCCGCTGCGGGTGCACCACTGCGAGCGGCAAACCTGGAAATCCGGCCCCTGTGCCGACATCGGCGATGCGGGAACCGACCAGGTAGGCGCTCACCGACAGACTGTCGAGGAGGTGATGCGTCAGCATCTCGGCGGGCGTGGTGACGGCGGTGAGGTTGTAGCTGCGGTTCCAGCGAGCGAGTTCCTCGAGCAAGCGCAGCATCGTCGCAGCCTGCCCGGCCTCGAGCACCACGCCGAGGCGCGCCGCGCCTTCGATGAGCTGCTGCGATCCGCTCACGCGTCAGCGCCGATCTTCACCACCGTGCGGCCGGTGACGGTACCGTCGAGATAGGCCTGGAACGCCCGAGGCAGTTCGTCGAAACCGAGGGTACGCGTCACGATGCGTCCGAGGTGGCGCGGCTTCAGGTCGGTGGCGATGCGGCTCCAGACCACGAGTCGCATCGGCCGCAGCGTCGCCGCGGAGTTGATGCCGAGCAGATTGACGCCGCGGATGATGAACGGCATCACGGTGGTGCGCAGTTCGGCACCGCCGGTGAGGCCGACGCTGGCGATGTTGCCCCAGTTGTCGACGGTACGGGTCAACCAGGTGAGCGTGTCACCGCCGACGTTGTCGATCGCGCCGGCGTAACGCGCGGTCTCGAGCGGGCGCTTGCCGTGATCGACCTCGCCGCGCAGCAACACCTGCGCCGCACCGAGCGCCCGCAGGTAATCCACCGATCCCGCCTTGCCGGTGACGGCGATGACCTCGTAACCGCGACCGGCGAGCATGTCGATCGCGATGCTGCCGACGCCCCCGGTGGCACCGGTCACGACCACCGGACCGTTCTGCGGCGCCTGACCGTTGTGCTCCATGCGGTGGATCGCGAGCGCAGCGGTGAAACCCGCGGTGCCGAGAGACATCGCCGTGAAGGCATCGAGGCCAGGCGGCATCGGGATCACCCACTCGCCCTTGAGTCGCGCGAACTCGGCATAGCCGCCATCGTGCGCCTCGGACAGCCCGCAACCGGTCGCGAGCACTGCATCGCCGGGGCGGTAGCGCGCATCGGTCGAGGATTCGACCACACCCGCAAGGTCGATGCCGCCGACCAACGGGTACTTGCGAAGGATACGGCCGGCGCCCGTCGCAGCGAGCGCGTCTTTGTAGTTGATGTCGGAGTACTGCACGCGCACCACGACCTCGCCCGGCGCGAGGTCGTCGATCGTCAGCGGCTCCATGCGCGCGACGATCTTCCCGTCGATCTCGTGGATGCGGAATCCTTTGAACGTGCCGATCATCTGCTGTCTCCCTTCGATCCGGTCCGCGCGGTGGTCAACGCGCGCGACGCGCGCACCAGGCCAAAAGGCCGTCGGCGTTGAGGTCGAAATCGAGCCCCGCCCATTCATCGAGCAGCGACTCCGGACCCGTGGCGCCGAAGCCCCGCCATTCCGCGAGCACGATGGCACGCAGCGCCGATCGCAGCGCGACACGGGCCTCGTCCTGCACCGCCGTGTCCGCCACCGCAAGCGCCGCGTCGGTGAAACGCTCGACCATGCGCACGAGGTCATCACCGACGCGTGCGATGTCGCCGATGCGTCCATAGTGGGTGAGGCAGGCCGCACGCGGGGCGAGCGCCACGACGCGGCGGATGGACGCGATCAGTTGCTGCGGATCGAACTGCGTGGGGCTGGTGGTCGGCAGCGCGAACGGCCTGCCCTGCACCGCGAGCGGCGGATAGGCGAGACCGAAGGTGTCTCCGGTGAAAACGACCTGCGCGGCATGATCGAGATAGGCTTGATGATGCAGCGCATGGCCGGGTGTGTGCACCACCTCGATCGTGCGGCTGCCGAGCGCCAAGCGCTCACCGTCGGCGGTGGGCGACACGCGCGCGGCATCGATGGGCAGCAGGTCACCATAGAGCCGGGCGTAATCCTCCGCGCCGTACACCGCGATCGAGGCATCGATCAGCTTGCGCGGGTCGATCATGTGCGGCGCGCCGCGCGGATGCACCGCCAACCGCGCGTTCGGCAACGCTTGCAACAACTGCCCCGCCCCGCCGGCGTGGTCGAGATGGACATGGGTGAGCAGCAGCCAGTCGACCGCCGTCGGCGCGAGCCCGTGCGCGGTGAGTGCGGCCAACAGGTGCGGCACCGAATGTGCGGTACCGCAATCGACGAAGGCCGCCCGCCCGTCCTGGACCACGAGGTGCGCCGCATCGAACGAGGGGCGCAGATAGTGGGTGTCGATGGTGTGGATGCCATCGTCGTGTCGCGTGTCGTCCATGGACGCTCCAGAGTCTGCCGGCGGGCCGCCAAGCGGTATGATTCTAAGGCAATCGACCTCGGCCCCGCCCGGAGACTCCCCATGCCCTACCGCACCGTCGCGCCGCTGCTCACCGTCCTAGCCGCTTTGCTTGCATCGGCGGCCGTGTCGGCTGCACCACCGCCCCGAATCGAGCGCGGCAGCCTCGTGCTGGAAGGGGTGCCGACGCATTCACCCCGGGTCCTCGAGACCCTCGACCCGTGGTTGGCCGGTCGCGGAGCGACTTTCCGCGATTTCCTCCCCGATGGAAGCCTGCTCGTCTCGACGCGCTTCGGTGAAGTCGAGCAAGCGCACCGCGTGGCGATGCCGATGGGCATGCGTGAGCAGCTGACCTTCGGCGCCGAACCGGTGGGTGCGCTGAGCGCGAACCCTCAGCGGGACGGCGGCTTCGTGTTCGCTCGCGACCGCGGGGGTGACGAGAACGCGCAGCTCTATCTTTACCGGGCGCAGGATCGCAGCCTGAGCCTGCTCACCGACGGGCGCTCACGGCACGGTGGGGCGATCTGGTCGCGCGACGGCCAGCGCCTCGCCTTCGCCGGTAATGCGCGCGACGGCATCGCCACCGACATCTATATCGCAGAGATGGGAGCGGCGGCCCCTGCATCGGGCGCCCAGCGCCCCGCACCGCGGCTCGCCGTCGCCGCTCAAGGTGAGAACTGGTCACCGGTCGATTGGTCGCCGGATGGCTCGCAGCTGCTGTTGTTGGCGACGAGTTCCGTGACCGATGCGCGCCTGTATCTCGCCGATGTCGCGAGCGGCGCGTTCCGGCTGCTGTCGCTCGGCGGCACGACCGGCAAGACCGGGCCGCGCACCGGCATCGGCAGCGCGCGGTTCAGCGCCGATGGCCGCGGTATCTGGTTCACCGCCGAATTGGGCGGCGAATTCCAGCAACTGCGCTTCCTCGACCTCGCCGACGGCAGCCTGCGGGCGCTCACCGCGCTGGTCCCTTGGGACATCGATGACTTCGAGCCCAGCCCGGATGGTCGCTGGCTCGCCTACATCGCCAACATCGATGGCTACGGCAAGCTGTCGGTGATGGATCTCGGCTCGATGCGCACCGTCGAGCCTGCAGGGCTGCCGGCAGGCATCGTCTCGGGCCTACGCTTCGACCGCTCGGGGACGAAACTCGGCATGACGCTCGAATCCGCGCAGTCACCGCGCGATGCGTGGGTGCTCGATCTCGCGCGCAACGAGGCCACGCGCTGGACCGCAAGCGAAGGCGCGGCGGTCGACCCCGCACGGATGGTGCCCGCGGAACTCATACGCTATCCCACCTGGGACCGCTCACAGGGCGCGGCGCGGCGCATCCCGGCCTTCGTCTACCGGCCGCGCGGACCCGGTCCGCATCCGGTCGTCATCGACATCCACGGCGGACCTGAAGGCCAGTCCCGTCCCGGCTACAGCGCCTGGACGCAGTACATCGTCAATGAACTGGGCTTTGCGGTGGTGCAGCCGAACGTGCGCGGTTCCACCGGCTACGGTCGGACCTTCACGATGCTCGACAACGGCCGCTTGCGCGAGGATTCGGTGCGCGACATCGGTGCCTTGCTGACCTGGATCGCCGCGCAGCCCGACCTCGACCCACAGCGGGTCGTGGTGAGCGGCGGGTCTTACGGCGGTTACATGGTGCTCGCGTCGATGGTGACCTTCGGTGACCGGCTGCGCGGCGGCATCGACGTGGTCGGCATCAGCAACTTCGTGACCTTCCTCACCAACACCGCGGCCTACCGCCGCGATCTGCGTCGCGTCGAGTACGGCGACGAGCGCGATCCGTCGATGCGCGCCTTCTTGCAGCGGATCTCACCGCTGACCCGCGCCGAGGCGATCCGCAAACCGCTCTTGGTGGTGCAGGGACTCAACGATCCGCGGGTGCCGGCGTCCGAGAGCGAACAGCTGGTGGCACGGGTGCGCGCCAACGGCGCCGAGGTCTGGTACGTGGCGGCGCGCGACGAAGGTCATGGCTTCCGGAAGAAGTCCAACCGGGACTTCGACCTGCGGACGCGGGCGACTTTCCTCGAACGTCTCCGGGACGCGCCCTGAGACGATGGTCAGCGCCGGGCGGGACGTTTGACCGCGTCGAGGCTGGGGCGCTGGGCCGCGTAGTAAGCGGCGATCGACTTGATGTCCCGTGCCGAGAGCTGCCCCGCGAAGCCGCCCATGATGGCGTTCTTGCGACCGCCCTTCTTGTAGTCGGTGAGGGCACGCTCGAGGTAATCGGCATGTTGGCCGGCGAGGGTCGGGTATTGCGGCGTGATGCCGATCCCGTCGGCGCCATGGCAGGCGACGCAGGTCTGTGCGGCCTCGGGGATCTTGCCGATGGGTTTCGCGGTGTCCGGAGCCTTCACGACCGGACCGGCGAGGAAGACGGACATGTCGGCGAACTGCTGGTCGGTCCAGCCCGCAGCGTTGGCGGACATGGTGGCATGGCTGCGCTCGCCGTTGCGGTAGGCCTGCAGAGCGAGAACGAGGTACTCGGGATGCTGGCCCCGCAACTTCGGCACGCTGTAATTCGGATAGGCGTTCTTGTAGTTCGGGATGGCGTGGCAGCCGAGGCAGGTATACGCGAGCTTTGCGCCGCGCTCGACATCGCCAGTCGACTGGGCGAGGCCCGACGGGGCGAAAGACGCCACCACGATGGACAGCGCAGCAAGGAACTTCGTCACCACAACCCCCGGATACCGGTATTCATGCGAAAAGCAGGCGGCGATGTTAAGGTTTTGCGGTCCGGAATTCCACCATGACCTGCGCATGATCGCCCTCCTGCAACGAGTGTCCTCCGCCAGTGTCGATGTCGCCGGTGAGCGCATCGGCGCGATCGGACCGGGTCTTCTGGTCTTGGTCGGGGTGCAGCCTCTCGATGACGAACGCACCGCAGGGCGGTTACTCGAGCGCCTGCTCGCCTACCGGGTCTTCGGCGACCCGCAGGGCCGCATGAACCTGTCTCTCAGCGATACGGGCGGCGAGTTGCTGCTGGTGCCCCAGTTCACCCTTGCCGCCGATACGCGTAAGGGCAACCGCCCGGGATTCAGCACCGCCGCGATGCCGGCCGAGGCGGAGCGACTGTTCGGACATCTGGTCAGCCTGGCGCGGACGGCCCACCCTGTGGTCGCCACCGGCCGGTTCGGGGCGGACATGCGCGTTTCGTTGTGTAACGAGGGCCCGGTAACCTTCTGGCTAGAAGTCCCGCCCGGGGGCGCTTTGCCCTATCATCCGTCTTAATCTTCGCCTGCCCGCCAGGCGCCATCGAGAAGGGGATCAACATGGGTATCGGAATGCGTGAGTTGCTGATCATCCTGCTCGTGGTGCTGGTGGTGTTCGGCGCCAAGAAATTGCGCACCATCGGCTCGGATCTTGGAGCGGCCGTCAAGGGCTTCAAGAAAGGCATGAACGACGGCGATGCAGACGAAAGCATCCGGCAGATCAAGCAGGAAGCCGCTGACGCCGAGTTCCCGGAGACCCAGGCCAAGGCCACTCAAAGCCCCGGCCGATCGGACCCGGGCAACGGCGGTCCCTCCTCCGACCGACAGGCCTGAGCCGCACCCGCGCGGCGGGTGCCTGCCCGATGTTCGAGGTCGGCTTCAGCGAGTTGCTGCTGATCATGGCGCTTGCGCTGTTGGTGCTCGGACCGCAGAAGCTGCCCAAGGTCGTGGCCGAAGTGGGTCGCTGGATGGGCCGGGCCCGAGCGATGGCGCGTCAGTTCCGCGAACAACTCGAGGTCGAGGCCGCCGAATCCCAGCGTCCACCACCGCCCGCCCCATCTCCGACCCCGGTCCACACCCCCACCCCAACCCCTGCCCCTACCCCGACCTCGACGGACGACACTGTCCGACCGAACACCCCCGATGACCCGCGACCCTGACGCGCCCGCCGAGGAACCACTGGCGGAAGGCACGCTGATCTCGCACCTGCTCGAGCTGCGCGACCGGCTTCTGCGTGCACTGCTCGCGGTGATCATCGTATTCGTGCCGTTGGCGTTCTTCGCCAATGAATTGTTCACGCTGGTCGCGCAACCACTCATCGCGCAGCTGCCCGAAGGCTCGTCGCTGATCGCCACCAGCGTCATCTCGCCCTTCATGACACCCTTCAAGCTCGCGTTCTTCGTGGCGCTGTTCATCGCGATTCCCTATGTGCTCTACCAGCTGTGGGCGTTCGTCGCGCCGGGCCTCTACCGCCGCGAGAAACGCTTCGCACTGCCGCTTTTGGTGTCCTCGATCCTGCTGTTCTACGCCGGCGTGGTGTTCGCGTACTACGTGGTGTTCCCGGTGATGTTCCAGTTCTTCGCCGAAACCACGCCGCAGGGCGTTCGCATGATGACCGACATCAACAGCTACATGGATTTCGTGCTGACGATGTTCCTCTGCTTCGGTCTCGCGTTCGAGGTGCCGGTGGTGGTCGTGCTGCTGGTGCTGACGGGCTTGGTGCGGGTCGAGAAACTTGCCGAATCGCGCGGCTATGTGCTGATCGGCATCTTCATCGTAGCGGCCTTGCTCACACCGCCGGACGCGATCTCGCAGACCATCATGGCCGTCCCCATGTACCTGCTCTACGAGGGCGGACTGGTGATGGCGCGCCTGATGAACCGCCTGCGCCGCGACGACGCCAGCGCCGTGGGGACCTGACCCTCACGGCCCAGCGGCCTCGATATCTCCGGCGCGATACCTTGCCCCCGCCCAGTCGCATCGCGCACACTCGACGGTCATCGGCCTAAGCCCGTTGCAGGGCAGGTCCATCGGGGGGACTGACATGAGCGACTCTTCCGGCACGAGCTTCTTCGGCCATCCGCGCGGCCTCGCCACGCTGTTCTTCACCGAGATGTGGGAGCGTTTCAGCTTCTACGGCATGCGCGCCCTGCTGGTGCTGTTCTTGGTCGATGCGATCGCCCGCGGCGGGCTCGGTCTCGACGACAAGACGGCCACCGCCATCTACGGGCTCTACACCGCTGCGGTCTACATCGTCGCGCTGCCCGGCGGCTGGATCGCCGACCGGCTGATCGGCGCCCAGAAGGCCGTACTGTACGGCGGCATCCTCATCTCGCTCGGCAGTTTCGGCCTGTGGCTGTCCCCCAATGCGTCGATGTTCTATCTCGGTCTCATCGTCATCATCCTGGGTGTCGGCCTGCTCAAGCCGAACATCTCGGCGCTGGTAGCGGACCTCTATCCAGAGGGCGGTGGTCGCCGGGATGCCGGCTTCACGATCTTCTACATGGGCATCAACATCGGTGCGTTCATCGGACCGCTGATCACCGCCTGGCTCGCGCAGGTCTACGGTTGGCGCGTCGGCTTCATGGCGGCCGGTGTCGGCATGGCACTCGGTGTCGCGCAGTTCCTCGTGACCCGCCGGCACCTCGGTGGCGCCGGTGCAAGACCTCATGTGGCGGTCGGCACCGACCTCAGCGGCGCTTGGCGCAGCCTCTGCATCGGCTCGGCGATCCTCGGCGCGCTGGTCGCGCTGCCCTTCCTCGGCATCGTTCAGGTCTCACCGATCGAACTGCAGGCCTACGGCATCTTCGTGATCGTCGGCATGGCCGCGCTGTACTTCGCCTATCTGCTCTTCTTCGCCGGTCTCGACGGCGTCGAGCGCAAGCGCGTGATGGCGCTGATCGTGCTGTTCGTCGCCTGCGCGCTCTTCTGGTCGGGCTTCGAGCAGGCCGGCTCCTCGCTGAACCTGTTCGCTGAGCGCTACACCGACCGCGTGATCGGTGCGTTCACAGTCCCGGCGGGATGGTTCCAGTCGCTCAACGCGATCTTCATCGTCATCTTCGCGCCGGTGTTCTCGGCGATCTGGGTCAACCTCGCAAGACGCAACCTCGACCCCTCCACGCCGATCAAGTTCGCCCTCGGTCTCATCGGCATGGCGATCGGCTTCCTCATGATGTTCCTCGCCGCCCGCGTCGTCGCCGACGGTCTGCCCGCCGCCGCGTACTGGTTGGTGCTCACCTACCTGTTCCACACCTTCGGTGAACTCTGCCTCTCGCCGGTCGGCCTGTCGTCGGTGACCAAGCTCGTGCCGCATCGCTTCGTCGGCCAGAGCCTCGGAATCTGGTTCCTCGCCGTATCGCTCGGCAACCTCGTCGCCGGCAAGATCGCCGGCGAATTCGACGCCGACAACGTCAGCGCGATGCCGGGACAGTATCTCGATATCTTCTGGTTCGGCATGGTGGCGGCGGTGGTGTTGTTCCTCCTCAGCCCCGTGGTCAAACGCTGGATGGGTGGCGTGAAGTGAGCGCCGCGCCGGACGCCGTCTCCGGCGCGCTGCCGCCGCAGCTCACTTTCCGCGCGGTCGCACTCGCGATCGTGCTGGCGATGGTCCTCGCGGCGGCCAACACCTACCTCGGCCTCTTCGCCGGCATGACCATCGCCTCGGCCATCCCAGCGGCGGTGGTCTCGATGGCGGTGCTCGGCGCGCTCGGAGGTGCCGGCATCCTCGAGAACAACATCGTCCAGACCGGCGCCTCTGCAGGCTCCTCGATCGCTTCGGGCGTGATCTTCACCATCCCCGCACTCGTCATCCTCGGCTATTGGCAGGACTTCCAGTACGCCTGGGTGCTGGCGATCGCGGGTCTCGGCGGCATCCTCGGCGTGCTCTTCTCGGTACCGCTGCGCCGCGCACTGATCGTCGAGCAGAAACTCGCGTTCCCGGAAGGTCAGGCTGCCGCAGAAGTGCTGAAAGCCGGCGAGAACCCGGCGCAAGGGATCCGCATCCTCGGCGTTGCGGCGCTCGGCGGCGCGCTCGCGAAGCTCGCCGCCGGCAGCGGCCTGCGCCTGATCCCCGACACCGCTGCGAGCGCAGGGTTCTTCGGCAAGTACCTCGCCTACTTCGGCACCAACCTCTCGCCGGCACTGCTCGGCGTCGGCTACATCGTCGGTCTCAACATCGGCATCGTGGTGCTCGCGGGCGCGATGATCTCCTGGAACATCGCGATCCCGTTCTATGTCGTCAATGTGCTGCCGGGCAACGCCGAACTGGTGCAAGCGACCGCCGGTCTCACGGCGGAGGACATCGCGAACACCGTGTGGTCCAAACAGATCCGCTACCTCGGCGTCGGTGCGATGCTGGTCGGCGGCATCTGGGCGCTCGTGTCGCTGCGCCGCTCCCTGCTCTCGGGCATCCGCAGCGGGCTGGCAGCGGCGCGCGCCAGCGCAGCCGGCGCCGTGGTCGCCCATACCGAACAGGATCTGCCCATGAAATGGGTGCTGGTCGGCATCGTCCTCTTCACGCTGCCGCTGCTCGCGCTCTACCAGGTCATCGTCGGCACGCTGGCCGTCAGCTTGCCGATGACGATCATCATGATCGTCGCGGGGTTCTTGTTCTGTTCGGTGTCGGCCTACATGGCGGGCCTCGTGGGATCCTCGAACAACCCGGTGTCGGGCATCACCATCGCCACCATCCTGTTCTCGGCGGTGATGCTGCTGCTCATGATGGGTCCGGACAGCACGATCGGTCCGGTCGCGGCGGTGATGATCGGCGCGGTGGTCTGCTGCGCCGCCTGCATCGCCGGGGACAACCTGCAGGACCTCAAGTGCGGTCATATCGTCGGTGCGACGCCTTGGCGTCAACAGGTCATGCTCGCCGTCGGCGCCGCGAGCAGCGCACTCGTCATGGCGCCGGTGCTGAACCTGCTCGCCGATGCCTACGGCATCGGCATCGCCACCGAAGCGCATCCGAAGCCGCTGCCGGCACCGCAAGCCACCCTGATGGCCTCGGTCTCGAAGGGCATCTTCGGCGGCGAACTGCCGTGGGACATGATCGCTATCGGCGCCCTGATCGGCATCGCGATCATCACACTCGATGAGATCCTGAAAGCGCGCGGGTCGTCGTTCCGGACGCCCGTGCTCGCCGTCGCCGTCGGCATCTACCTGCCGCTCGAACTCATGACGCCGATCTTCTTGGGCGGACTGCTGCACCATCTGGTGGACCGTCACCTCAAGCGACGCGGCGCCGATGCGGCGGCGCTCGAGCGGCACCACCGCAAGGGCTTGCTGTTCGCGGCGGGCATGATCACCGGCGAAGCGTTGATGGGCATCGCGATCGCCATCCCCATCGTCAGCTCCGGTAGCGCCGAAGTGCTCGCGCTGCCCGAGGCTCTGCGCTTCGGCGAATGGCTCGGGCTGCTGGTCGTCGCCGGTCTTGCGCTGCTGCTGTGGCGCAGTGCATCCGGACGCGACCCCGACGACGCCCGCGGTGGCTCGACCGCCCGTTGAGCACCGCCACCGCTCATCGCACGAGGCTGTTCCTCTGCCTCGGTACGGTCTATCTCGTCTGGAGCGCGTCTTATCTCGTGACCAAGATCGGCGTCAGCTCGCTGCCGCCTTTCCTGTTCGGGAGCCTGCGGTTCGTCATCGGCGGTCTGCTCCTGCTCGTCGTGGCGCGCTGGATCGCGAAACGGCGCGGCGAACCGCTGCTGCCTAGGATCGACGCCGCAGGATGGCGTTCACTGCTGCTCGTCGGCGCGCTCTGCGTCCTGGTCTCCAACGGACTCAATGTTTGGGGCATCCAACATGTGGCCTCGAACGAGGCGGCGCTGCTCAATGTCTCCTCGCCGTTCCTGATCGCGCTGCTCGGCACACTCGGCCCGCGCGCGCATCCACTGACGCGACGGGTGCTCGCCGGCTTGCTGCTCGGTGTCGCTGGCATCCTGCTCGTGATCTTGCCGCGCGAGGGAGACCCCTCGAACTCGGCGCTGCACGGTTGGGCGGTCGCAGCGATCCTGATCGGCTGCTCAGGCTGGGCGGCAGGCACCATCTATCAACGCAACGCGACACCCCACCTCGACCTGATGAGCTTCACCGCCCTGCAGATGCTGTGCGGCGGGGCGATGATGGCGATCCCGGCGCTGCTCACCGGGGAGACGGCACGCTGGAGCTGGGATCCTGGCGGTCTGGCGGCGCTCGCTTGGATGATCGTGATGAGCTCCTGCATCGCCTACACGGCCTACGCTTGGCTCTCGGTGCATGCCACACCGGCTCAGACCGGCAGTTTCGGCCTCGTGACGCCGGCGCTCGCGGCGCTGCTCGGCTGGTGGATCCTCGATGAACGACTCACCCCCACGCAACTCGGCGGCGTGGTGGTGATACTGGCCGGCGTGACGATGGTCAACTGGCCGCGGGCGGGCAATGCGTGACCAAGGGCGCCACGCGCAGATGCTCAGCGACCGATCAGTCGATCGAATCCCTTGGGGCCGATCAGCCATGAGCCGATCCAACCGGTGATCGAGATGATCACCGCAGCCCAAAACGCAGGCCAGAACCCGGCGATGTCGAACCCCGGGATGATCTTGGCCACCAACAGCAACATCCCCGCGTTCACCACCAGCAAGAACAACCCGAGGGTGATCATCGTGATCGGGAAAGTGAGCACCACCGCGATCGGGCGCACGAAGGCGTTGACGATCCCGAGCAAGAACGCCGAGATCAGCAGCGTCATGGGATCGCGGAGCGTGATCCCCTCCACCCAGGTCGAAGCGAGCCATAAACCGAAGGCCGCGATCACCGCGCGCAACACGAATCCGGTCATCTGCAGGTTCTCCTGTGGCGAGGGGGCGGGTGGCCGCTTCCGAAGTACGCTTGGGAAGATTGTGCCACCGCGCTATGCTGACTGCGCAGGCTTCGGCTTGCCATCCGATCCTGACCACCACTTCAGACCCACATGACCCCAGGGGGTTCCGCCCATGTCCGACACCATCGTCTCCGCCGCCTACGCGCCGGTCGCCCTCGTCATGCTGCTCGCGCTGCTGCAGTTCTTCGGTTTCATGATCGCGGTGGGTCGTGCCCGCTACCGGTACGGTGTCAAGGCGCCCGCCACCTCGGGCAACGAAGATTTCGAGCGCGTCTATCGCGTACAGATGAACACTCTGGAGATGCTGGCCATCTTCGTGCCGTCGCTCTGGAGTTTCGCGATCTACATCAGCCCGATCTGGGCGGCGGGGCTCGGCCTCGTGTTCATCATCGGCCGGACGCTGTACTTCACCGGCTATGTGAAATCCGCCGACAAGCGCAGCCTCGGTTTCTCGCTGTCGATGTTCCCGACGCTGTTCCTGTTGATCGGCGGCTTGTTCGGCGCCGTGCGGGCCGCGCTCGGCTGACGCTCGATCAGCGCCGAAGCGCGATCACGGCCACCGGTATCAGCGACCCGACGATGATGATGAGGGTCACGACGCCGAAGTTGTCGCGGATGATCGGGATGTTGCCGAACAGGTAACCCCCGATGACGAAGGTGAGCACCCACGAGAACGCGCCCACCACGTTATAGAGCTGGAAGCGTCCGTAATCCATGCGGCCGACGCCTGCGACGAAGGGCGCGAAAGTGCGCAGGATCGGCAGGAAACGCGACAGCACCACGGTCTTGCCACCGTGCTTGTTGAAGAACATCTCGGTGCGCTCCAAGTATTCGATCTTCAGCAGCCGATAGCGGCCGCTGAAGGCCGGTGGCCCGATCGACCGGCCGATCGCATAGTTGCAGCTGTTGCCGAGGATCGCCGCAGTGATCAGCAAACCGATCACCCACGGCAAGGTCAATGTGCCGCTGGTGTCTATGGCGGTCAGCGCACCCACCGCGAACAACAGCGAATCACCCGGCAGCCAAGGCGTCACCACCAAGCCGGTCTCGGCGAACACGATCAGGAACAGGATCGCGTAGATCCAAAGACCGTACTGGCGCAGCAACTCGATGAGGTGCTCATCGAGGTTCAAGAACAGGTCGAAGACGAATTGGACGAGTTCCATCATGCGCGGGGCCGCCTTGTCTCAGCAGTACGGGTATCGGGCAGATCGCCGCGACGGCGCGTCTCCCACATCTGGCGCAGCTCGCGCTGCGCCGCCTTGACGGCCGCGTCGAGCTGCGGCTGTCCGAAATCCAGGCGGTCTGCCGACGCTTCAAGCTCGATGTCGGGCTCGATACCGCGCTCGTTGATGAGCGTACCGGCGGGTGTCGCATAACGTGAGGTGGTGAGCTTCAGTGCGCGGCCGTCGCCGAGCGGGATCACGCTCTGCACCGAGCCTTTGCCGAAGGTCCGTCTGCCGATCAGCCGCGCGCGGCTGTGGTCTTTGAGAGCGCCAGCGAGGATCTCCGCCGCCGACGCCGATGACTCGTTCACCAGCACGACGATCTGGACGCCCTCGAGCAGCTGCCCGGGGCGTGCATCCAGGCGGAACCGCGCATCGGCCGTCCGACCCGTGCCGCTGACGATGTTCCCTGAATCGAGCAAGGCATCGGCGACCGCCACCGCCGCCTCGAGGACGCCACCCGGATTGTTGCGCAGGTCGATGATCACCCCGCGCAGCTCGGGCGAAACCTTGCGCAGTTCCTGCACATGGCCCTCGAAATCCGCCGGGGTCGTATCGCTGAAGTTGGCGATGCGCAGATAGCCGTGGTGACGATCGAGCGACATCCCCGAGACGCTGTGCACCTCGACCTTCGTGCGCTCGAGCGCGACATCGACCAGCTCGGCGCTGCCCTCGCGGCGCAGCGTGAGGCGCACCAATGAACCGACCGGCCCACGCATCTGCTCGATGGCCGCAGCGACATCGGCACGCACCGGCGCATCATCGATGCGCAGGATCTCGTCGCCGGCGAGGATGCCGGCGCGTGAAGCGGGCGAATCGTCGAGCGGGCGCAGCACCTTGATCGCCTCTCCCTCCGCGATGACCTCGATGCCGATCCCCGGATAACTGCCCGCCGTGCCGCGGCGGATGTCCTCGTACTCGCGACGGTCGAGATAAGCGGAGTGCTCATCAAGACTCGCCACCATCCCGCGGGCTGCCTCATCCAGCAGTCGGTCGGCAGAGACATCTTCGACATACTCGCGACGGACCCGACCGATGATCTCCGACAACCGGCGTGCCTCATCCGGCGGGAGATCCTCAACCAGGAGCGATGCGGTCGGCGCGGCCGCGTCGGCGCCGGTCGTGGACGGCGAACCGGGGGACATCCGCGCGTCCGCCCTCACCCCACCCACCAGACCACCCAGCCACCCTCCTGGACTGCGCCAAGACTCCGGCAGGAGCAGCGCCGTTGCGAGACCGAGCGCGAGCCCGACACCGACGGCCGCCACCCATCCCAGCTTCGTGCTCCAAAAAGTGGCTCGCTCGTTCACGACGGTGAGTTTACAGGGTCGGCTATTTCTCAGGGTGACGGACGGCCGAACCAAGGCACCGGATCGAGCGGCTTGGCGGCCTGACGGATCTCGAAATAGAGTCCGGGTGAGGGTCGACCACCTGAATCCCCCACCGCCGCCAGGGTATCGCCCGGCGCGACCGTGTCGCCCACCGCGCGGAAGAGCTGCTCATTGTGGCCGTAGAGGCTGAGATAACCGCCGCCATGATCGAGGATCAGCAATAACCCGAGACCCGCGAGCCAGTCGGCATAGACCACCCGACCTCGATAGACCGCGCGCACCGGCGTGCCACGACCCGCCGAGATCATCACCCCATCCCAGCGCACCGTCCCGGCGCGACGCTCGCCGAAGCGGGCGGTGAGGCGTCCAGGGGTCGGCCAGGCGAGCTTGCCGCGCATCGCGGCGAACGGGCTCTTGCCATCCGACGGGAACTGCTGGGCGGAGGCGGCACGACGCAACTCGCGCAGCAGACGCTCAAGCGCCGCTTGCTCACGCTGCATCCGTTGCAAGCTCGCTGCGCGGGCACTGGACTCTGCGGTGAGTTGCGCGAGCACCTTACCGCGCTCGACGCGGGCGGCATCGAGCCGCTCGACCTCGGTGCCCTTACGTTGCTCGAGACGCACGATCTCGCGCTGCTCCTGCGCAAGCCCGGCGTCGATGCGCTGGATGCCGCGCACCGCCGCCTCGATGCCTGCGACCTGCTCGGCGCGGGCCCGACCGATAAAGGCATGGTAGGTCCGCAACCGATCGGCAGCTGCAGGATCGGCGTCATCGAGCAGCATCCGCAGCGGGTCCTCGCGACCTATGACATAGGCCGCCTTCGCTTGCGCCGCGAGCGAATCGCGCCCTTGCTGCAGCTCCCGCTCACGCGCCCGGCGCTCGACGGCGAGCGCGTCGCGACGCTGCTCACGCTCGCCGCGCTCGCCTTGAAGCCGCTGCAACTCCGTGCGTGCCGCCGTCGCCGACTGCTCCGCGGTCCGCAGACTGCGTGCGATACGGTCCTTCTCGGCGGCATCGCGGGCCACTTGGCTGCGGATACGCTGGATCTCGGTCTGCAGCCGCTTCAGGTCGGCCTCGGCCTTCGCTTCGGAACGGGCCTCCGGCCGGGATTGCGCCGGAGCGGGCACGGGTGAGGCGGCCGCGCCCAGCAGCAGCAGCGCCAAACAGGTCGATAGCGGGAACCAGCGTCGTCGCATGACGGGGATTGTAGCCCACCCCCCCGCTTCGGCCCGCGTCGGGTCGAGGGTGGCGATATAATGGCGCCCTATGCAAAACCTTGCCCAGTACGTCACCGAGCATCCTTGGCTCGTCGCCATGGCGGTCGTCGCTGCGCTGCTCGTGATCGTGTTCGAGATCCGCGCCCGACGGGATGCCTTCGCGGCGATCTCCCCGCAGGACCTCATCCGCCTCCAGAACCAGGGCGGCATCGTGCTCGACCTGCGCAGCTCGACCGACTACGCCGCCGGCCACATCGGCAGCGCGCGCGACTTCGACTCTGCGCAGATCCTCACCGCCAACGAGACCCTGCGCAAATACAAAGAGAAGCCGGTCATCGTCTACTGTGAATCAGGCTCGACCGGCGCCTCGGCCGCGCGGGTGCTGAGCGGCCAAGGTTTCAAGCAGGCCTACAACCTGCGCGGCGGCCTCGCAGCCTGGCGTGCCGACAACCTGCCGTTGGCGCTCGGCGTGGAAACCGCTGCCGGCAAGGGCAAGCGCTGAGATGCCCATGGTGACGATGTACGCCAAGGGCTGGTGCCCCTATTGCACACGCGCCCGCGGCCTGCTCGCGGGCAAGGGCGCCACCGTCGAGGTGATCGACATCGAGGCCCGCCCCGACCAACGCGCCGTGATGATCGAGCGCAGCGGTCGCAGCACCGTGCCACAGATCTTCATCGGCGAGCGCCACATCGGCGGCTGCGACGACCTGCACGATCTCGACGCGGCAGGCGGGCTCGATCCGCTGCTCGTCGGCTGACCCACACGCTCCCCATCCACCCCGCGCGCGGCAGGCCCGCGCCGACATCGAGAGGCTGACACCATGACCGACCCCGATCCGCGCGCCGACGGCGCCAACCCGCCGCAGGCCGACACCACCGAGCCCGAGTTCTCGTTGCAGTCCGTCTACCTCAAAGACTGCTCGTTCGAGGCGCCGCGCGGCCCGCGCGTCGAGGGCCAGTGGAGTCCGGCGGTCAATCTAGACCTCAACACCGCAGCTGAAGCGATCTCGCCGGAGCTTCGCGAAGTGGTCCTCACGGTCAGCATCACCGCCCGCAACAACGATGCCACAGCGTTCGTGGTCGAGGTCAAGCAGGCGGGCGTGTTCGGGATGCGTAATCTCAACGAAGCCGACTATCGGCGCGCCATCGGCAGCGTCGCCCCGAACGTGCTCTTCCCCTACGCGCGCGCCATCATCGCGCAGTTGGTCGCGCTCGGCGGCTTCCCGCAGATGTTGCTGCCGCCGGTGAACTTCGACGCGCTGTATGCGCGATCGCTCGCCGAGGCGCAGGAACAGGCGCAAGGGCAGCTCGAGACACCGCCCAACAGCCTCAACAGCTGATCGGACGGATGGCGACCGCCGACACACCGTGGGCGGTCATCGGCGCGGGCTCCTGGGGCACCGCGCTCGCCATCCAGTTCGCACGCGCGGGGCATCCGGTACGCCTGTGGGGCCGCGATCCGGCACAGCAGGCCGCGATGGCGCAGGGGCGCTGCAACATGCGCTATCTGCCGGATGCGCCCTTCCCGCCCGGACTCGAAGCGGTCGCCACCCTCGATCAGGCGCTCGACGGTGCGCTCGATGTGCTCGTGGCCGTACCGAGCCACGCGTTGCGCGCCGTGCTGCACACACTCGCGCCCCGACTCCCGCAGGGCTCGCGCGTCGCATGGGCGACCAAGGGGTTCGAGCTCGAGACCGGGCTCTTGCCGCACCAGGTCGCACGCGAGGTGCTCGGCATCGATCGATCCATGGCGGTGCTTTCCGGACCGACTTTCGCGCGCGAGGTCGGCTCCGGCTTGCCGACCGCGATGACCGTCGCCTCGGCGGACGAGGCCTTTGCGACCGGCCTCGCGAACGATCTCTCGGCCGGTCAGTTCCGCGCCTACATCTCCACCGACATGGTCGGTGTCGAGGTCGGCGGTGCAGTCAAGAACGTGCTGGCGCTCGGCGCAGGGCTCTCCGACGGGCTCGGCTTCGGTGCCAACACCCGCGTCGCGCTCATCACGCGCGGCCTCGTCGAGATGACGCGCCTCGGCGTCGCGCTCGGCGCGCGCCGCGAAACGTTCATGGGGCTCGCCGGACTCGGCGACCTGGTGCTCACCTGCACCGACGACCAATCACGCAACCGCCGCTTCGGCCTGTTACTCGCCTCGGGACGCACGCCGCAGGCAGCGCTCACCGAGATCGGACAGGTGGTGGAGGGTTATCTCGCCGCACGCGCCGTGCACGCCGTCTCGCAACGCGAAGGCGTCGACATGCCGATCTGCGAAGGGATCTACCGCCTGCTCTACGAAGGCTTGCCGCCGCGCGAAGTCGTCAAAGCCCTGTTGTCGCGCCCCATCAAGGCCGAATTCAGCGAGTAGCGTCGCCCGGCGACCCGCCGAACCCGTTCTGTCGCCAGGCCTCGTAGGTCACGAGCGTCACGGCGTTCGAGAGATTCAGGCTGCGGTTGCCCTCGCGCATCGGGATACCGAGCACGGCACCGGTGCCGTACACGAGACGGATCTCGTCCATGACGGACGGCGGCAATCCCCTCCCCTCGGAGCCGAACACGAGGACATCGCCTGACGCGTAGCGCGCCTCGTCGTAGCGCTGCGTGCCGCCGGTCTCGATCGCCCACCAACGCCCCGCGCCTGCCGCCCGCAAGGCGGTCCGACAGGCCGGGAGATCCTCATGGACCTGGACCGCCGCCATCCATCGATAGTCGAGACCCGCCCGCCGCACCGCGCGCTTGTCGAGATCGAAGCCGAGCGGCTTGATGAGATGCAGCGCCGCACCCGTGTTGGCGCAGAGCCGGATCACATTGCCGGTGTTGGGCGGGATCTCCGGCTCGAACAGGACGATGTGGAACATGGATGCGATGGTAGCAGCGCGATGCCCAGCGACTATAATCCGAGCCATGTCTGCCCACGCCCCGTTGGCCCCCGTCACGCCCACCGCGCCCGGCGCGCCGCCCGCTTCCTTGCGCTACAAGTTCTTGGGGATGGACTTCGCCTCACCCATCGTGCTGCTCTCGGGCTGCGTGGGCTTCGGCGAGGAGTACACCCGCGTCGAAGGCTTCTCGAACGCCGACTGCGGTGCGGTGGTGCTCAAGGGCACGACGCTCGAAGCGCGCCTCGGCAACCCGCCGCACCGCGTCTATGAGACTGCGATGGGCATGCTGAACGCCATCGGCCTGCAGAACCCCGGCACCGACCATGTGGTGCGCAATATCCTTCCGACCCTCGACTTCAGCGAGACGCGCTTCATCGCCAATGTCTCCGGCTCGACCATCGAAGAATACGCCGAGGTCACGCGCCGCTTCGACGACTCGCCGATCGACGCCATCGAGATCAACATCTCCTGTCCGAACGTCAAAGAGGGTGGTGTCGCCTTCGGCAACTACCCCGAGATGTCGGCGCGCGTGGTCGCGGCCTGCCGCGCGGTGACGAAGAAGCCCATCATCACCAAACTCTCGCCGAACCAGACCGACATCAAAGAGAACGCTCGCCAGTGCATCGAGGCCGGTACCGACGGCTTCGCGGTGATCAACACCGTGATGGGCATGGCGATCGACGCCAAGACGCGCCGCCCTGTCATCGGCAACATCCAAGGCGGCCTGTCGGGCCCGGCGATCAAGCCGATCGCGCTTCTGAAAGTGCACCAGGTCTACGATGTCGCGAAGAAACACGGCGTGCCGATCATCGGCCAAGGCGGCATCATCAACGCCACCGACGCCATCGAATTCATGATCGCCGGAGCGAGCGCCGTCGGCATCGGGACCTCGCTCTTCTACGACCCCCACGCCTGCCGCAAGATCAACGCGGGCATCGACGCCTATCTCCAGGCGAACGGCATGGCGACCGTCACGGATCTCATCGGCACGCTCGACACCCGTCGCTGACGCGACGCCGGAACGGCTCAGGTCAGCAGCAGCTTCAGCCCGGCGATCACCAGCACGACCGCGAGCAGCCGCTTGATGCCCTGCGCGGGCAAGCGCCGTGCACCGAGCCACGAGCCCAAGAGTCCGCCGGCCAGCACCACGAGCAGCAGCACGCCGATCTCAGCCGGTAACTGCCGAGTGCTCGCGAAGTTGCCGAGCAGCCCGGACAGTGAGTTCACCAAGATGAACAGCGCCGACACCGCGGCGGCGTTCTTCGGCTGCGCCCAGCCCATGACGAGCAGCAAGGGCGTCAGGAAGATCCCGCCACCCGTGCCTGTCAAACCCGACAGCAACCCGATGCCCGCACCCGATGCAATCGCCACCGGCCGCTGCAGCGGACGCGACTCGCTGGCGACGGCAGGCTCGACCAGGAACCGCCATGCCGAGTACAGCAGCACCGCACCGAGCAGCACCGAGAACGCGCGCGCCGGCAGGGCGAGGCTACCGCCGAGATAGGCCATCGGCACTGCAGCCACCGCGAACGGCCAGAAGAGCCCCCAACGGAAATGGCCAGCTCGCCAGAACTGCAGCGCCGTCACCGAAGCGACCAATATATTGAGCGCGAGTGCCGTCGGTCGGATCGCCTCGGGCGCGAGGCTCAGCAGCGACATCACCGCGATGTAGCCGCTCGCGCCGGCATGCCCGACGGAGGAATACAGCAACGCGACGATGAAGAAGCCGAGGGCCAAGCCCACCAAGATCTCCGGGGTCACGCTACGCTCCCGTCCCCCATCACGCCCTGCATCCCCGATGTACCGCGCACCAGCACTGTTCGCGTCGGATAGGCGAACGCGATGCCATGCTCGGCGAAGGCCGCATGGATCCGGCGGTGCACCTCGTCACCGATGTCGAGGAACTTGTAGCGCGCGGTGGCCGGTTCGGGCACGAAATACACCACCTCGAACTGCAGCGCAGACTCGCCGAAACCGCGCAGCTTGCAATACTCGAACCGGGTCCCCGATACGCCCTCGACCACTTGCCCGACGATATGCGCGACCTCGGCGAGCTTCCCCGGCGGCGTCTCGTACGCGACACCGAACTGGAACAACGCGCGGCGCTCGGGCATGCGTCCCATGTTGCGCACCCTGCTCTTAAGCAGATCAGCGTTCGACAGCACGATCTGCTCGCCCGACACGCTGCGCAGACGGGTGCTCTTCACACCGATATGCTCGACCGTGCCTTCGAGATCGTCGATGCGCAGCCAATCACCCTCTTCGAAAGGCTTGTCGAGGGTGATCGACAGCGATGCGAGAAGATCGCCGAGGATGGTCTGCACAGCGAGCGCGATGGCGATACCGCCGATGCCGAGACCGGCGACCAGCGCGGTGATGTTGATCCCTAGGTTGTCGAGCGCGAGCAAGATCGCGAGCCCGAACAGCACCATCCGTGCCGCGAACATCAGCACGCTGATCGAACCGCTCTGGCGCTGGGCGCCCTCGGCCGAGAGCTTGGCCTGACGGTTGCGCAGCAGGAACTCGATCATCGCAACGCCCCAGACGGCGGCCTGCAACCATGCGACCACGACGATAACACCCGTGGAGATCTTCTCCACGTGGTCTGGCAGCTCGAGCACCCGTTCGCCAGCGTACAGCGCCGCGACGAATATCCAGAGGGGTCGCGTGCGCGTGATGAGCAACAACACGAGCTCGACCCAAGGCGGACGCGCCTCGGCCGATACACGACGCACCCTTGCGATCACAAGCCGGCGGATCGTCGGCAGCAGCACCATCACCGCGGTGAACGCGGCTAACGCCAACGCCCAGGTCCGCATGGGATTGCCGAAGAATGTCTGGTCGAGGAATTCCATGGGCTGATTGTCCACGATGCCGGGCGGGTCGTGCCAGCGGTCTCACTCCGCAGGCGGCATCCCGTCACGACGATGCAGATGGCAGAGCGCCGCCAAGCGCTCGGCGGGTCCGTCGGACAGGCTCGATCGGTGGACCCGCCATGTCCAGCATCCCGCAGTCTGTCCCGGTGTGTTCATTCGGTGCCGGCCATCGAGACCGAGGACATCCTGCAGCGGCAGGATGGCGGTGTCCGCCACGCTTGCGCAGGCCGCCCGGATGAGATCCCAATGGATCTCGTGACCGTCTACGCCCAGATACTCGCAGACATGGCGGCGTGTCGCGTCATCGAGACCGCTCCACCAGCCGATCGTTGTGTCGTTGTCGTGCGTGCCCGTGTAGACCACCGCGTCACGGGAATGATTATGGGGCAGATGGGGATTGTCTATGTCACCGACCCAAGCGAACTGCAGTACGCGCATGCCAGGGAACGCGAAGGACTGCCTCAGATGTTCGACATCCGAGGTGATGGTCCCGAGGTCCTCCGCGACGATGGGCAGCGGTCCGAGCGAACCCGTCAATGAATGGAACAGCGCCTCGCCGGGACCGGGCACCCACTCACCCTGCATGGCCGTCTCCTCGTGGACGGGGATACGCCAGTAAGCGGCGAAGCCACGGAAATGGTCGATGCGCAACAGATCAAAGCGATCGAGCGCATGGCGGACCCGTCTGCGCCACCAGTCGAAACCGGTGACGGCGTGCGCCTCCCAACGATAGAGCGGATTACCCCACCGCTGGCCGGTCGCGCTGAAGTAGTCCGGCGGGACACCAGCGACCGCCACCGGCTGACCCAAATCATCGAGCTCAAACAACCCCGGGTGCGACCATACGTCGGCGCTGTCGTACGCCACGAAGATCGGCGTATCGCCGAACATCCGTATGCCTTTTGCATGCGCATACTCGCGCAGGGTCTGCCATTGACGGTAGAAACACCATTGCACGAACCGACAGGCGTCGAGTTGAGCCGCCAAGCGGCTGCGGGCGCGGGACATCGCGAGCGGCTCGCGTGCAGCCAGTCCGTCCGGCCACGCCGCCCAACTGCGGCCGGGCTGCGCGGCGGCGAGCGCCGAGTAAAGCGCGTAGTCCTCCAACCAGCCCGCCTGCTCGTCGCAGAACCGCCGGTACTGCACCCGTGCCGCGGGATCCGCGCTGCTCGCGAACCGGTCGGCCGCAAGGGCGAGCCGCTGCATGCGCCAGGGGATGACCGCCGCGTAGTCCACCCGGTCGGTGGTGGACGGCGTACCGTATTCGATCTCGGCAGCCGTCAACCAACCACGTTGATGAAGATCGCCAAGATCGACGAGCAGCGGATGACCTGCGAACGCCGATGGACTCATGTAAGGGGAGTTGCCGGCGCCGGTGGGGCCGAGCGGCAGCACCTGCCACAGCCGCTGGCCCGCCGAGGCCAACCAGTCGATGAACTGATACGCGCCTGCGCCGAGGTCGCCGCTACCATGCGGACCCGGTAACGAGGTCGGGTGCAGCAGCACGCCACAGCTGCGCGATGCCGTCATGGCGCGGTCACGGAGATGGCCTGGACAGCGCCAGGATCGACCGACGTCAGCAACATCGTGGTCTGCGCCGCGACCGTCACGCGACCCTCGAGCAGCACATCGTCCGAGGGCACACCCGATGTCGTGCTGCTGTCGAGCGAGATGCGCCAAAGGCCCGGTGGCAGATGGAATGTCCGTGGTGACGGTGCGCCGTTCAGGCCCCAGAACAACGGACCGCGGTCCGCTCGACCCGGTCTGCCGATATGCACGGCGAGCGCACGGTCATCCGAACGCCAGGCTGCGTCATCGAGAGAGGCGCCTTCGGCGGAACGCCACGCGATGTCAGGCATCCCAGATCCGTCGGGCTCACCGTTGTACCAAAAATTTCCGAGCGGCAGGCGCTCGCGACGGATCCGCAGGGCATGCGAGACGAACTCCACCAGACCCCAATCCGCTTGCGCCCAATCGATCCAGGTGATCTCGTTGTCCTGACAGTACGGGTTGTTGTTGCCCTGCTGGGTATGACCGAGCTCGGCGCCAGCCGCGAGCATGGGTGTGCCCTGGGAAAGACAGAGCGTCGCCAGCAACGCGCGCATCGCCCGGGCGCGCGCCGCGTTCACCTCAGGCCGATCGGTCTCACCGTCTACACCGAAGTCATGGCCATGCTCGTGGGAGTGGCCATCGCGGTTGCCCTCGCCGTTGGCCTCGTTGCGTTTGTGTGCGTAAGTGACGAGGTCCCGCAGCGTGAACCCGTCGTGGGAGACGATATAGTTGATCGAGTCGGCCGGTTCCCGATCACGTTGCATGACATCGGTCGAACCACAAAGCCGCAGCGCCAATGCGCCACGCGTGCCCTCACCACGCAACCACCAACGCCGCAGATCGTCGCGGAAACGATCGTTCCATTCACCCCAGCCGGCAGGGAATCCGCCGAGCCGGTAGCCGCCCACACCGAGATCCCAAGGTTCGGCGATGAACCGCAGACCCGCGAGCGAGGGGTCCTGGGCGATCGCGCGGAACAGCGCCGCTTCACCATCGAAGCCGTGCGGACCCCGGGCCAAAACCGGCGCGAGATCGAACCGGAAGCCATCGACATGCATCTGCTCGGACCAGTAGCGCAGGCTGTCCATGACGAACTGCAACACGCGCGGATGTCCGAGATCGAGGGTGTTGCCACAGCCCGAATCGTTGGCATAGCGGTCCGGCGACTGCGGGTCGAGGCGATACCAGGATGCGTTGTCGAGCCCTCGCCACGAGAGCGTCGGGCCCTGTTCGCCACCCTCGCAGGTATGGTTGAAGACCACATCGATGATCACCTCGATGCCGGCCGCATGGAGCGCACGGACCATGTCCCGGAACTCATCGCGTACGGCGCGACCGGTCGTCGCTGCCGCGGCGTAGCGCGGCTCCGGACAGAAATAGCCCAGCGTGTTGTAGCCCCAGTGGTTGATGAGGCCTCGTGCCTGCAGGTGGGGTTCATCATGATGTTGGTGCACCGGTAACAGGCTCACCGCCGTGATGCCGAGTCGCTGCAGGTGGGCGATCGAAGCGGGCTGCGCCAGACCCGCGTAGCTGCCGCGCAGCAGCGGCGGTACGTCAGGATGACGCTGGGTGAAACCCTTCACATGCAGTTCGTAGAGGACGAGGTCTTCGCGCGCATGCGCAGGCCGACGATCCTCATGCCAATCGTAGTCGTCGTGCACCACCCGCGCACGCGGCGCCTGATGCCCTTCGCTGCGCCCGACGATCTCCCTCGCCCAAGGATCGAGCAACAGGCGTGTGCCATCGAACCGCTGCCCGATCGCCGGCTGCCAGCTGCCGTACGCGTACAGCCCGTAGACGAGCCCGGGCGCCGCACCGGGGAGATAGCCGTGCCAAACATCGAGGCTGCGACCGGGTAATGCCCACCGCTGCAGTTCGAGTCCTGTCGCTTCGTCGATTACACAGACCTCGATCCGCTGCGCGTTCGCCGAGAACACGGCGAAGTTGACGCCCGCTCCATCCCAGTGCGCGCCGAGCGGCTGCGGACGTCCGGTCCGCAACTGCGCGGGCCAGTCGGTCACGGCTGCCGCTCGAGGAATACGGTCGCGAGCGGCGGCAGCGTGAGCGCGATGCTCCAAGGCCGTCCTTGCGCGGGCCAGGCCTCGGCCTCGGCGCCGCTCAACGGTGTGCCTTGGTCGCTGCCACCGTAGTGGACGGAGTCGGTGTTGAGCACTTCCCGCCAACGCCCGGGGCGCGGCACGCCGATCCGCCAACCCTGATGTACCGTGGGCGTGAGGTTACAGACGACCAGCATCGGTTGATCGCGCGCTGAACCATGCCGCAGGAAGGCGAACACCGACTGCTCACGCGCCTCAGGGTCGATCCACTCGAAGCCGCCCGGGTCGTCGTCGCGCGCATGCAGCGAAGGACGGCTGCGATAGAGCGCGTTGAGATCGCGGACGAGACGCTGCATGCCGGCATGCCGAGGCTCCGCGAGCAGAGCCCAGTCAAGCGCTTGATCATGATTCCACTCGCGCCACTGAGCGAACTCGCCGCCCATGAACAGCAGCTTGCGCCCCGGATGACCTGTCATGAATGCGTAGTACGCCCGGAGGTTGGCGTGGCGCTGCCAGTCGTCACCGGGCATCCGACCGATCAACGAGCGTTTGCCGTGCACCACTTCGTCGTGGCTCAGCGGCAGCACGAACCGCTCGCTCCAGGCATACATCAGTCCGAAGGTCAGTTCATCGTGATGGTGGCTACGATGGACCGGGTCACGAGCCATGTAGCGCAGCGTGTCGTTCATCCAACCCAGGTTCCACTTGAGGTGGAACCCGAGCCCGCCCTCGGCCACCGACCGGGTGACCCCAGGGAACGTGGTCGACTCCTCAGCGATGAGCAACGCATGCGGGTGTTCGACGGCGATGACCGCGTTGAGCTCACGCAGGAAGGCGATGGCCTCCAGATTCTCGCGGCCGCCATGCGCGTTAGGCGACCATTCCCCCGGCTTACGGCTGTAGTCGCGGTAGAGCATCGAGGCCACCGCATCGATCCGCAGTCCGTCGAAGCCGAACGAACCGAGCCAATGAAGGGCGCTGCCGATCAGGAAATTCCGCACCTCACGGCGACCGAGGTTGTAGATCAGCGTGTTCCAATCCGGGTGGTATCCCTCGCGCGGATCCTCGTGCTCGTAGAGCGCGCTGCCATCGAAACGGGCGAGCCCATGCGCATCAGCAGGGAAATGCGCCGGCACCCAGTCGAGCAGCACACCCAGCCCCATCGCGTGGGCTCGCGCCACGAAGCGACGCAGCGCCGCCGGGTCGCCATGACGCGCGGTCGGTGCATAAAGACCGATGGGTTGATAGCCCCAAGAGCCGTCGAACGGATGCTCGGTCACCGGCAGGAGTTCGAGGTGCGTGAACCCGAGATCGGCGACATAGGGCAGCAGCGAGTCGGCCAGTTCGTCCCAGGACAGGAACGGCTGCGCGGCATCATCGTGCCTGCGCCATGACCCTGCGTGCACTTCGTAGATGCTCAGCGGCGTGCCGTGCGCGGTGGCCCGAGGCGGGCCGGATACGGCGCCGCGTCCGGGGCTGCCCTCCAGCGGTGCCGCGACGATGCTCGCCGTTGCCGGGCGCAGTTCGACCTGCTGCGCGTAGGGATCCATCTTCTGAGGCAACACCGACCCGTCACCGCTGCGCAGCTCGAACTTGTACCGCTCGCCCGGCATGACACCCGGCAAGAAGATCTCCCAGACGCCGCAATCCCGCCTCAGACGCATCGGGAAGCGCCGGCCGTCCCAATGATTGAAATCGCCGACCACGCTCACGCGGGTGGCATTCGGCGCCCACACCGCAAAGCGCGTACCCGCCACACCCTGCACCACGACCGGATGCGCGCCCAACGCCTGCCACGGCCGCCGATGCGTCCCCTCGGCGAGCAGCCAGAGGTCCGTCTCACCGAGCAACGGTGGGAAGCGGTAAGGGTCTTCGAGCAATGTGACCCCGCCTGCCTGCCATCGCACCTGCAACAGATAGGCCTCAGCGCACTCGCCGGGGATCACGCCCTCGAACAGATCGCTGGCATCAGCGCGCTGCAGTTCCGCGAACTGCCGTCCGGTTCCAGTCTCGTCATCACCGGCATCGACCGCCGACACCGCCGCGATCGTGGCGGCACCGGGCATGAACACCCGCAGTGCCGTGTTCCCGTCGGCGCGGCGATGCGGTCCGAGCACAGAGAACGGGTCGGGGTGACGCGCCTCACCCAATGCCCGCCGGTCCTCTGCGGAGACGCTCATCGCGGCGACGGCACGTGCCAGATACGTTTGGCATACTCGCGGATGCTCCGATCGGAGGAGAACGCGCCCATCCCGGCGACATTGGCGATGGCGCTCTGCACCCAGGCATCACGGTTGCGGTACCGCGCATCCACCAAGGCTTGAGCCGCCAGGTACTCCGCGAAGTCTGCGAGCAGCAGGTAGTGATCGCCGCCCCAGAGCAGGGCGTTCACGAGGTCTTGATGACGCGCAGGATCCTGCGGGGAGAACGCGCCGCCCGCGATGGCGTCGAGCGATGAGCGCAGGATCGCATCATCGGCGTACCTCTCCATGGGATCGTAGCCGGCGTTGCGCAGCGCGGCGACCTGCGGTGCCCGCAGTCCGAAGATGAAGATGTGCTCATCACCGACCTGTTGGCGGATCTCGATGTTGGCACCGTCGTCGGTGCCGATGGTGAGCGCGCCGTTGAGTGCGAGCTTCATGTTGCCGGTGCCCGAAGCTTCGGTGCCCGCCGTGGAGATCTGCTCGGAGAGGTCGGCCCCGGGCATCACCTGCTCCGCCACCGAGACGGCATAGTTCGGCAGGAAAACGACTTTGAGACGGCCACCGGTGCGGGGGTCGTCGTTGACGGTGCGTGCGACATCATGGATGAGATGGATGATCGCCTTGGCGGCCGCATAGGAAGAGGCCGCCTTACCAGCGAACACCACGGTACGCGGCACCCAGTCGGCGGTCGGATTTGCGATGATCGCCTGCCAACGACTGACCACGTGCATGACGTTCAGCAGCTGGCGCTTATATTCGTGTATCCGCTTGACCTGCACGTCGAACAGGCTCGTCGGATCGACCTTGATGCCGGTGCTGCGCTGGATGTAGGCCGCGAGCCGTACCTTGTTGGCCTGCTTCACGCTGAGGAACGCGTCGCGGAAGCCTGCATCGTCGATGTGTCCCCGCAGCTCTGCGAGCCGGTCGAGGTCGGTCCGCCAGCCCTGCCCCAAAGAACCATCGAGCAGTCCGGCGAGGCCGCGGTTCGCCTGCGCAAGCCAGCGCCGCGGCGTCACGCCGTTGGTGATATTGGTGAACCGGTCCGGCCATAACCGCGCGAAGTCGCGGAAGATGGTCTGCACCAGCAGGTCGGAATGCAGCGCCGACACACCGTTGACCGTATGGCTACCCACGATCGAGAGGTGCGCCATGCGTACACGACGCTCGCCTCGCTCGTCGATCAACGAAAGACGCGTGATCATCCCCGGATCGTCCGGGAAGCGCTCGGCGGCATAGTCCAGCAATTCCCGGTTGATGCGGTAGATGATCTCCATGTGCCGCGGCAGCACATGTTGCACGAGCGACACCGGCCAAGTCTCGAGCGCCTCGGGCATCAGGGTGTGGTTGGTGTAGGAGAAGACCTGTCGGGTGATGTGCCAAGCGTCGGCCCAGACGAAACCGTGTCCGTCGCACAGCAGGCGCATGAGTTCAGCGACCCCGATCGCGGGGTGGGTATCGTTGAGGTGGATCGCGACATGCACCGCGAGGTCCGAGAGCTTGCCGTGCTCGGCAAGATGGCGGGCCAGGATGTCCTGCAGGGATGCCGAGACGAAGAAGTACTCCTGCCGCAGCCGCAGCTCGCGACCAGCCGGGGTGCTGTCGTTCGGGTAGAGCACCCAGGAGATGTTCTCGTACTCGTTCTTGACGCCCGCGGCGCGGGCATAGTCCCCACTGTTGAAGGCCGCCAGGTCGATCTGTTCGGGCGCAGCGGCACGCCACAACCGGAGCGTGCTCACGTGTCCCGTGCCGTGCCCCGGCACCACGAGATCGTGTGCCCGCGCCAGCACTTCGCCCGCCGGCCGCCAATGCGCCTTGCGTCCGTCGTGCTCGACCCGTCCGCCGAACCCGACCTGCCAGCTCACCGACGAGCGGGCGAACTCCCATGGGATGCCGTCGGCGAGCCACGGATCCGGGTATTCGAGCTGTCGCCCGTCCCGGATGACCTGCGCGAACATGCCGTGTTCGTAGCGGATGCCATAGCCCATGGAAGGCAGGTCCAGCGTGGCCATGGAATCGAGGAAACAGGCGGCCAGACGGCCGAGACCGCCGTTGCCCAGCCCGGGGTCCGCCTCTTCCTCGACGATGTCCTCGAGACGCTGCGCGTGGGAGCGCAGCTCGGTGACGACCGGTTCGGCGAGCTCCAAAGCATCGAGGGCGTTGGTCAGGCTCCGCCCGATCAGGAACTCCATGGAGAGGTAATAGACCCGACGGGCCTTGTCGGCTCGCTCCCGGGACTGGGTGGCGACCCAGCGTCGGGACAAGCTCTGGCGTGCCGCCAAAGTGGCCGCCACCAGCAGATCGTGACGGGTCGCCTCGGCCGGCGCGACACCGACCTCATCGCGCAGGCGCGAGTGGAGATCGGGCGACGGTTCGTCCACGGTGGATCGAGTCGGATGGGGGGGGTTGGTCATCGAAAGATAGGCCAAAGTTAAATAAGCTACATATCGCGCTGCAGAGCCGGTCTATCATACTTGGGAACGGTCGTTACGACCGCCCGGAGCAGCACCGTGATCTCCAATCGGATCGCCACGAGCCTGGACCTGCCGAACCGTGCGGTAGCGCTCGTCTTGGCAGGTGGTCGGGGCAGTCGGCTGATGAACCTCACCGACCGTCGCGCCAAGCCTGCCGTCTATTTCGGCGGCAAGTTCCGCATCATCGATTTTGCGCTATCCAACTGCCTGAACTCCGGCATCCGCCGCATCGGCGTACTGACCCAGTACAAGAGCCACAGCCTCATGCGCCACATCCAGCGCGGTTGGGGCTACCTCAAGGGCGAGCTCAACGAGTTCGTCGATGTGATGCCCGCCCAGCAGCGTCTCGATGAGGCCAACTGGTACCAAGGCACCGCCGATGCCGTGCACCAGAACCACGACATCATCAAGAGTTTCCGCAGCAAGTACATCATCATCCTGGCCGGTGACCACATCTACAAGATGAACTACGCCCTCGCGCTCGCCGATCATGTCGAGCACGGTCGCGAAGTCACCGTCGCCTGCATCGACGTGGCGCGCCAGGACGCCTCCGCATTCGGCGTGATGGCGGTCGATGCGGACGGCCTCATCACCCACTTCGTCGAGAAGCCGCAGGATCCACCGGCCATCCCCGGTAAGCCCGACCGCTCGCTCGCCAGCATGGGCGTCTACATCTTCAACACGGACTACCTGCTGCGCGAACTCGCGCGTGATGCAGTAGACCCGCAGTCGAGCCACGATTTCGGCAAGGACATCATCCCGCGCGCCGTGCGCGAAGGGCGCGCGTTCGCGCACCGGTTCGAACAGAGCGCGGTCGGCACACGCGACGGCGAAGCGCCCTACTGGCGGGATGTCGGCACCATCGACGCGTATTGGGACGCCAACATCGACCTCACCGCCACCGACCCGCAGCTGAACCTCTACGACGACCGTTGGCCGATCTGGACCTACCAACCGCAGTTGCCACCCGCCAAGTTCGTGCACAACATGGGCGATCGCCGCGGCATCGCCATCGAATCGTTGGTGTCGGGCGGCTGCATCGTCTCCGGCCACGTCGAGCGCTCGCTGATGTTCTCTGGGGTGCGCGTGCACTCCTACTCACACGTACACCTGAGCGTGCTGCTGCCGAACGTGCAGGTCGGTCGCGGCGCGCGGGTCGTCCGCGCAGTGGTGGATCGCGGCTGCATCATCCCCGACGGTATGATCATCGGCGAGGACCCTGTGCATGATGCAGAGCGGTTCCTCTGCACCGAAACCGGCATTACTCTGGTCACCCGCGAGATGTTGCAGCGCCTCGGCGTCTGACGCCCGCCCCCGGACCCGCAGCCTCCCAGAAAGCCCATGACGACGACATCCGCCCCGCCGCTGCGCGTGCTGCACGCTGCCGCCGAGATCTTCCCGCTCGTCAAGACCGGCGGCCTCGCCGATGTCGTGGGCGCGTTGCCGCCCGCGCTCGCCGCCGCCGGCGCGGATGTCCGGCTGCTGCTGCCCGGTCTTCCGGCGATACTCGATGCGATATCGCGACCCCGCAAGATCTTCGAGGGCGGCCCCTTGTTCGGTGCGGCGCGCATCACACTGCGTCTCGGTCGGTTCAAAGACGGCATCAAGGGCTGCGATGTGCAGGCCTATGTGCTCGACGCGCCCTGGCTCTATGCGCGCGACGGCGGCCCCTATCAAGGACCCGACGGCAGACCTTGGGACGACAACCTTCAAAGATTCGCATTGCTCGGCTGGGCTGCGGCCCATATCGCCGCAGGGGACCTCGATCCGGCATGGCGCCCGGACATCCTGCATGCACATGACTGGCATGCCGCCCTCGGCTGCAGTTACCTGCGGTTGAACCCCAGTGCGCACGCGCGGTCGGTTTTCACCATCCACAACCTCGCCTATCAAGGTCTCTTCGCCCAGGACGATTTCGGCCTGCTCGGCTTGCCGCAACGCTTCATGCGACCGGACGGTCTCGAGTTCCACGGACAGCTGTCGTTCATGAAGGGCGGGTTGGTGCATGCCGACCGTCTCACCACCGTGAGCCCGACCTATGCGCGCGAGATCACGACACCGGAGTTCGGCTGCAGCGTCGAGGGCGTGCTCAGTGCCCGTGCCGCGGATCTCTCCGGCATCCTGAACGGCGTCGATTACAGCCACTGGGACCCCGCCACCGACCCCGCACTGCCCGCGCACTACGGTCCGCAGGATCTGTCCGGCAAGACGGTCTGCAAGGCCGCGCTGCAGCGCGAGTTCGGCCTGACGACCGACGCTGCAGCACCGGTCATCGGGATCGTGAGCCGCTTGTCAGAACAGAAGGGCCTCGACCTCGCGCTCGCAGCCTTGCCCGAGCTGCTCGCCGAGGGCGCGCAGTTCGCGATTCTGGGCAGCGGCGACGCCGCGCTCGAGCGAGCGTTCGTCGAGGCCGCCGCTGCGCATCCGGGTCGCGTCGGCGTGCGTATCGGCTACGACGAGACGCTCGCGCACCGTGTGATCGCCGGTGCTGATCTGATCCTCGTGCCCTCGCGCTTCGAGCCCTGCGGGCTCACGCAGCTCTACGGCATGCGCTACGGCACCCTGCCCTTGGTGCGCCGTGTCGGCGGGCTCGCCGACACCGTCGATAGGTCGACCGGATTCCTGTTCGACGCTGCAGAACCGGGCGCGCTCGTGGAGGCCGCACGACACGCGATCAACACGCTGCGCGACCCGCTGCGCCGGCGTGCGATGCAGCAACAAGCGATGTCACGCGATCATGGTTGGCCCGCAGCCGCCCAGCAGTATCTGTCGCTCTATCGCGCTTTGATGGGGCGGCAGGCCTGATCAGGCCGCACGGACCGACCGACCCGACCGCAACGCCCTCAACGCCTCGATCAGCGCGGTGTTCTCCTCGGGGCGACCGAGCGAGATGCGGCTCCAATCGTTCAACGGTGGGAAGGGACGTCCGACCTCGATGCCGAAGCTGCGCATGCGGTCGCGGAACTCCGTCGCCGACAGACCCGTACGCACGAACACGAAGTTGCCGTGCGAATCGCTGCACGCCATGTCGAGCTCGCGACAAGCGGTGGTGACGCGACGGCGGTCCGCCATCAGGGTCGAGCGCGAGTGCTCGATGAACTCGGCGTCGCCGAGACTTGCCGTCGCTGCAACGATGCCCGGCAGGTTGGGGCTTACCATCTCGAGCGAACGCAATCGGGCGATGGTGTCGGGTCGGCCGATGGCATACCCCACACGCAGGCCTGCGAGTCCGTGGAGCTTCGAGAACGTGCGCAGCACGACGACATCGGCGTCGCCCCGCGCAAGGCCGACCATGCTCTCGGTCGCACCGGGCTCCACGAAGTCCATGTACGCCTCGTCGACCACCACCAAGGTGCGGCTCGCGAGCCTGAGACACAGCTCACGCATCGACGCTCCAGGCAGCACCGTACCGGTCGGGTTGTTCGGATTGCAAAGATAGACCAGCCCGGTGCCCGCAGGGGAAGCTTCATCGATCGCGTTGGCGTCGTGACGCAATCGCGCATCGAGCGGCACCCTCCGCACCGTCGCGCCAACCTCGCCCGCGAACGACATCAGCTGACCGAAAGTCGGCCATGCACAGGTGACCGCTCCACGGGTCGCCCATCCGAGCGCCAACATGTTGAGCAGTTCCCCGGACCCGGAGCCGAGCGCGATTCGCTCCGGAGCGACGGCCTCGTGGGCGGCGATCGCCGCGATCAGGCGGTCGCCCTCGACACCGACATATCGACTGCCTCGATCGATGGATGCGGCGATCGCGGCACGCGCCTTCGGTCCCGGCCCGAGCGGGTTTTCGTTGTAGTTGAGTAGGATGGGCCCCGCGACGCGCGGTGCAACGGCCACGGTGACCGCGGCGCTCTGGGCCGCCGTCGCTGCGAACGCACCGGCACCGAGCGCCAACGCGAGGGCTTGTCGACGGCTGATGGCGCTCATGCGGCGGCGTCGCTCGGCGCGCCCTCGTCGGCCGCGTCAGCCTCTTCCATGCCCAATTCTTTGAGCTTGCGGGTCAGGGTGTTCCGACCCCAGCCGAGGAGTTTGGCGGCATCCTGCCGATGGCCCCCGGTGTGCTTGAGCGCGACGCGGATGAGTGCGCGCTCGAATTCCGGCGCGGCCGTGTCGAGCAGCGGCGGAGCGCCGCTGCGCTGCGCCTCGCCCTCCGCCCACCGGGCGAGCATCGCCGACCAATGCTCCGGATTGGCGGCGGCGCCTGCCGCGGCACCGGCGATCTCGGCCGGCAGGTCCTCGGCGCGGACCTCGGAGCCGGGTGCCAGTACAGTGAGGCGCCGGCAAAGATTCACGAGCTCGCGGACATTGCCCGGCCACGCGTAAGCCTCGAGCGCAGTACGGGCTTCCGGGGCGATCGTCTTCACCTCCACGCCGAGTTCGGTCGCCGCGATGCGCAGGTAATGCGCGAGCAGGTCGCCGACATCCTCACGCCTCGCACGCAGCGGCGGCAGTTCCATACGGATGACGTTCAGGCGATGGAACAGGTCTTCCCGGAAGAGTCCGCGCGCGACCCGGTCTTCAAGGTTCTGATGGGTGGCCGCGATCACCCGGACATCGACGCGCACCGGTGTCTGGCCACCGACGCGGTAGAACTCGCCCTCGGCGAGCACACGCAGCAGCCGTGTCTGCAACGCCGTCGGCATGTCCCCGATCTCGTCGAGGAAAAGCGTGCCGCCATCGGCTTGCTCGAAACGACCTCGCCGTTGTGCATCGGCACCGGTGAAGGAACCCTTCTCGTGCCCGAAGAGCTCCGACTCCAGCAACTCCGAAGGGATCGCCGAAGTGTTGAGCGCGATGAACGGTCGCGCAGCGCGTGGGCTGTGATCATGCAGGGCCCGCGCGACAAGCTCCTTGCCGGTGCCCGACTCGCCGGTGATCAGCACCGTCGCAGCCGAACGCGACAGTCGACCGATCGCGCGGAACACCTGCTGCATCGCAGGTGCCTTGCCGAGCAGGTCGGGCGTGCGGCCGTCGCCGAGGGTCTCCGCATCGGTGCGTCGTACGCTCTGCGCTGCGCGACGCACCAGATCGACGACCTGGTCGATGTCGAAGGGCTTCGGCAGATACTCGAACGCACCACCTTCATAGGCGGCGACCGCATTGTCGAGGTCGGCGTGCGCGGTCATGACGATGATCGGCAGCTGCGGACGCGTACCGTGGATACGCCGCAGCAACTCGAGACCGGACTGTCCCGGCATGCGGATGTCGGTGACCAACACATCCGGCGCATCGCTGCGCAAGGCCTCGAGCACGGGTTCGGCGGATTCGAAGATCCGCGGCGACATCCCGCCGCCCTTCAGCGCGCGCTCGAGCACCCAACGGATCGAGGCATCATCGTCGACCAGCCAGACCCGCAGCGGCGGCGCGTTCACGCGAGCTCCAAGGGTGGATTCTCGACGCCGCCCGCGACGAGACCGGTGGGTCCACCGAGCGGCAGCAGGACGCTGAACACGGTGTGACCGGGTTCGCTGTCGAATTCGATGAGTCCGCCGTTGCGCGTGACGATCTCCTGCGCGACTGCCAAACCGAGCCCCGTGCCGTTGGCACGGCCGGTGACGAGCGGATAGAAGAGGCTGCCGCGGATCTCGGGAGGTACGCCCGGACCATCATCGACCACCTCGATCCGGACCGCGAGGCGATGACGGACCGGGCCGATATGGGCGTTCGCCACCGCGCGGGTGCGCAGTACGATGCGGCCGCGACCATCGACGGCCTGCAGCGCATTGCGGGCGAGGTTCAGCAACGCCTGCACCAATTGGTTCCGGTCGAAGGAGCCGTCGGGGACGCTGGGGTCATAGTCCCGTTCCAGTGCGATCTCGGCACCGGGCTTCGCCTCGGCCTCGAGCAACCGGAAGACATGCTCGCAGATCTCATGCACATTCAATGGCGTCTTGTGCGGCACCCGCGTCGGCCCGGCCATGCTGTCGACCAAGGCGGTGAGCCGATCGGCTTCATTGATGATCACACCGGTGTACTCGCGCAGCGCCGCATCCGGCAACTGCCGCTCGAGAAGCTGAGCGGCGCCGCGCAGACCCCCCAGCGGGTTCTTGATCTCGTGGGCGAGCTGACGGGTCATCATGCGGCTGCCCTCGAGCCGCGCGCGCAGCTCGTTCTCGCGGTTGATGCGGTTCCGCGGCACGGCATCGACCATCTCGAGCAGCAATCGTCGTGCGCCGCCGTGGTCCTCGATCGGCGTCACGGTGACGTCGATGACCCGCGCATCGCGCGGCGCAGAGAGCGGCCGCAGCGCCAGCTCCCGCTCGGCGAAGACTTCACCGCGCTCGCGTGCACGCTGCAGCAGGGCCTGCAGCGGCAGGTGCTCGACGAAGAGGTCTAGGAAAGCCCGCCCACGCGCCTGGTTCAGCCCGACGCCGAGCAGCCCCTGCGCCGCGACGTTGGCGTGGATGACGCCATCGGCGGCATCGAGCAGCACGACACCTGTCGCCAGCGCATCCAGCAGATCCGACGGATCGTGGTGCGCGGCGAAGGTTGCGAACAGGCGCTCGACCGCCATGACGGAGGCGGCTCCCCGCCGTCAGCAGCTGTAGTAGAGGTCGAGCTCGATCGGATGGGTGCTCATCCGGAAACGAGTGACTTCTTGCAGCTTCAGGTTCATGTAGGCGTCGATCACGTCGTTCGTGAACACGCCGCCGCGGGTCAGGAACTCGCGATCCTTGTCGAGGTGCTCGAGCGCCATGTCGAGCGAGTGGCACACCGTCGGGATGTGCTTCGCCTCCTCGGGCTCGAGGTCGTAGAGGTCCTTGTCCGCCGGGTCACCCGGGTGGATCTTGTTCTGGATGCCGTCGAGGCCGGCCATCATCATCGCCGCGAACGCGAAGTACGGGTTCGCCGACGAATCCGGGAAGCGCACTTCGATGCGGCGCGCCTTCGGGTTCGCGACCCAAGGGATACGGATCGACGCGGAGCGGTTGCGCGCCGAATAGGCGAGCATCACCGGCGCCTCGAAGCCCGGGACCAGGCGCTTGTAGCTGTTGGTGCCGGCGTTGGTGAAGGCGTTGAGCGCCTTGGCGTGCTTGATGATGCCACCGATGTAGTAGAGCGCCGTCTCAGAGAGGCCGCCGTACTTGTCGCCGGCGAAGAGCGCCTTGCCGTCCTTCTGCAGCGACTGGTGGACATGCATGCCCGAACCGTTGTCGCCCACCAGCGGCTTCGGCATGAAGGTCGCGGTCTTGCCGTAGCCGTGCGCGACGTTGTGCACGGCGTACTTGAGGATCTGCACTTCGTCGGCCTTCTTCACGAGGCCGCCCGCACCGATGCCGATCTCGCACTGGCCGCCGGTGGCGACCTCGTGGTGGTGCACCTCGACGACGAGGCCCAGCTCTTCACAGGCCGAGCACATCGCGTTGCGGATGTCCTGGAAGGCATCGACCGGCGGGACGGGGAAATAGCCGCCCTTCACGCCCGGGCGGTGACCCTTGTTGCCCTCGGGGTACTGGGTGTTGCTGTTCCAGGCGCCCTGCACCGAGTCGATCTCGTAGGACGAGCTGTGCATCTCGTTCTTCCAGCGGACGCTGTCGAAGATGAAGAACTCGTTCTCGGGGCCGAACATCGCGCCATCGGCGATGCCGGTGCTCTTGAGATAGGCCTCGGCGCGCTTGCCGAGCGAGCGCGGGTCGCGCTCGTAGCCCTGCATGGTGGCCGGCTCGATGATGTCGCAACGGATGTTGACCGTCGAATCTTCAAAGAAAGGATCGAGGATCGCCGTGCTCGGGTCGAGCATCAGGATCATGTCGGACTCGTTGATGCCCTTCCAACCGGCGATCGAGGAGCCGTCGAACATCTTGCCGTCGCGGAACAGACCCTCGTCCACGGTCTTGGCGGGGATCGTCACGTGCTGCTCCTTGCCGCGCGTGTCGGTGAAGCGCAGGTCGGCCCACTTCACTTCACGGTCCTGGATCATCTTGATGACGTCGTTGGCGGTGCTCATGTTGGCTCCATTCATCTGCCGGTTGGAAAAACGATGCCAGTATGATGCAACGGGCGTGCCGATGCACCGAAATATCGGAAATACAAGAGATTACGCGCTGGTCTTGGCCTGATTTTATGCCTTAAATGCACTGAAAAAATGCGGATAGGCTCTTTATGCACTAATTTAGTGCAAACAAAGTCGGGGCAGGGAGTTGGAGCCGCGCGCCGACTGATCGAGTGCTACAACAGCTTCTCGATCGGCAGGATCGACAAAACACCCAGTCCGATCGAGCGGAGCGCGGTACGGCCCGGTTCGCGGCGCAGCACGCGCGTGACGCCGCCTTCACGCTCCACCCATTCGAGATCCCCCCCTTCATCGAGACGCACTTCGTAGGCGAGCGCCGGGATCTGGGTGTCGAACAGCACCGACAATTCGGTCGCCATGCGCGGCGAGCGGATCACGAGACCGAGCTCGGTGTTGTAGATCGCGGACCGAGGATCGAAGTTGAACGAACCGACGAAGATGCGCTCGCGGTCCACGGCGAAGGTCTTGGCGTGCAGGCTCGCGCCAGAACTGCCGGCCGAGCTGCCGTCCATCGCGCGCAAGATCGGCGGCCTCGCGCCGCTCTCCCGGCGCAGCTCGTAGATCTGCACACCGCCCTTCAACAAGGCCTTGCGATAGCGCGTGTAACCGGCGTGCACCGCCCCGACATCGGTGGCTTCGAGCGAATTGGTCAGCACGCGCACCCGCACACCGCGCGCCGCGATCTTGAGCAAGGCCTCGAGCCCGGCCTTGCCCGGCACGAAGTACGGTGACACCAACAACAACTCTTCGTTCACATCACCGTCGACGCTGCGACTGAGCCGCCCCACCAGAAGATCCGCCGCACCGGCATTCCCGAGACCCTTGCCCGGCTCGTCGGCGACCAACCGCGCAGGCGCCCACTCGAGCGCCAAGCGCCCCGCCGCATAGTCCGCGAGCAGACGCGAATCGCGCACCGCGGCGGTGTAGCGCGCCGCCTCGGGCCGTTGCCGAACCGACTCACCCAAGGACCGCAGCCGTCCGCGATCGTCCTCGGTCGGCGGCTTGATCACGCGATCTGCGGGATGGCTCGAATCGCTGTCCCAGAAAGACTGGAACGAGGCGATGACCTCGTCGACCACCGGCCCGATGACGACCACATCGAGATCGATGAACCCGGTGGCGGCGCCGGCATCGAAGTATTCGTCCCCGATGTTGCGGCCCCCGACGACGCAGGCGACACCGTCCGCGATCAATGCCTTGTTGTGCATGCGTCTGTTGAGACGACTGAAATCCGAGAGATACCCGGCGACGCGCAGCTTGCGCTGCATGAACGGGTTGAAGAGCCGAAGTTCGACGGACGGATGCTCATCGAGCGCGGCGAGGAGGCCATCCATCCCTGAGGTGTTGTTGTCGTCGAGCAGCAAGCGCACGCGCACACCACGATCGGCGGCGCGACGCAACGCATCGAGCAGCAGCCCGCCGGTGAGATCGTCGTGCCAGATGTAGTACTGCAGGTCTAGGCTGCGGGTCGCTGCATCGATCAACGCGATCCGCGCCGCGAAGGCATCCGTGCCGTCGCCGAGCGTGTGGACGCCGTTGAGTGTCGTGGCCTGGCCAGTGCGCAAGGTCCGTACCGCGTCGACCAACGCAGAGGAAGCAGACGCGGCAAGCGGCGTCGACACCGGGCGATCCTCCAGCGACGGCAGCGCGGCGCAGCCGGCGAGGCTCGCCGCTGACACCAGCCACAGCGCAAAAAGCCGCAGAAAACGGCCACCCACCCGCCGCGGAGCGCTTGACCCGATCCGCTGACGATGGTCCATCAAAAGTCGATACTACGCCGCCGTCGCCTGCGACGCGAGGCGCCGTGGGCTACCGACCTTCGCGCTGCCGAACGCCCTCGCGTGTTCCGGTGTCACGCGTCGGTCGTTCAGCGGCCGGTCGCTGCTGCGGGATCGGACGTGATTCCGGACGCGGCGCCGGACGCTCCACCGCCGGTCGCTGCTGCGGGATCGGACGTGATTCCGGACGCGGCGCCGGACGCTCCACCGCCGGTCGCTGCTGCGGTATCGGACGCGATTCCGGACGCTGCTGTGGCATCGGGCGTGACTCCGGACGCGGCGCCGGACGCTCCACCGCCGGACGCTGCACGGGTCGATCGACATTCGGTCGCTGCTGCACCGCCGGTCGCTGCTGCGGCGTCGGGCGCTGCTGGGCGGCAGCGGGTCGCTGCTGCGGCGTCGGACGCTCCACCGCCGGTCGCTGCTGCGGCGCGGGACGCTGATTGCCAGCCGGAAGTTTCTCGCGCACTTCGCGATCACTGATCTTCGGCACGTTCTGCGGCACCTTGCTACCGGCAGCGCTGCCGGCGGCGATTCCGCCCGCCCCGGCGGCGGCTGGCCGCGCGCCCTGATAGCCGCTTTGACCCTTCCAGTCGGCGCGATCGTCACGCCGCTCACCCGGCTGCATACCACCCGGGCGTCCCTGCGAGTTGACCGCGCCCGCAGGCATCGGTCGCGACGGCGGCCGATAGCTGGTGTCGACCTGGTTACGCACCTTCGGCGACACCAACTGCGGGCGCTGTGCGTCGGCGACACGCAGGTTCTTCTTATCGTCGAAGCGGTTGTAGTAGTTGTTCTGATTGTTGACGTTGATGAAGACGTTGTTGTTGTTGTTGTTGATCCCAGGGCGGGTGTAGATGGGCGGCCGCGACCAGCTTCCCGGACGGTTCCAGCCATTCGGATAGTTCACGGGCGGGCGATAGCCATAGCCCGGGTTGTACCCGCCACCATAACCACCGTGGCCGTAGTTCGGGCGGTAGACATAGCCGCCGCCGTACCAGGCAGAGCCGCCGTAATACATGCCGCCGTAACCCCAGCGCGGATACGGATACGGGTAGCGATCATCATCGTCGTCGAGGATGTTGGCGACGATCGCGCCAGCGGCGAAGCCGAAGATGCCGGCCGCGATCACATCACCCGTCGACGGGCCGCTCTTCTCGGTGACGGTGGTCGTGGTGGTGGCGACCGCCGGTACCGGTGCGACCGTCGTCGCGACAGCGGGCTGGTACACCACCTGCGGGTCGTACTGAGGGACATACACCACTTTCGGCTCGGGGGACTCGACCACGACGACCTTCTGGCTCTCGACGACCTGCGTCGAGACCTTCATCTGCGGCGAGGACTTCAGGTTGCCGGAATCGACCGCCTGACCGCGAAGACGCTGCACGGCGGCGAGCACCGCGGTCTGATCGGTGTTCATCGCCGAACCGAGCTGCTGCGTCCAGTCGAAGTTCTGACACATCATGTCGACGACGGTCGGGAACTGCAGCAAGGCACGCACACTGGGCCCAAACCCCGCCTGTTGAGCCTCGGCATCGAGCGCCTCACCGTTCGCTTTCTGCTGCAACAGCCAGTTTCCGCCGTCCATCACTTCCTGGGGATGCGTCGCAGAGCTCAGCAGCACCCCGAGCAAAGAATCCGGATACAGCGCGATCGGCGCGAGCAGTTCCTCGAGCGCAGCGGGCGTCATGGCCTCGGGCGACGCGGACGGCGCGAGCCCGCTCGCATCGGCAGGCGCAGCAATCGGCATGGGGGTCGCCTCAGTCGCGGCGACGGGCGCGTCGGCGGGTACAACGGCTGGCGCCGCGGCAGCGGCCTCCGGTGTCACCGGCGCCGGGGTCGGGGACTTGCTGCAGGCAGCCAGCAACGCCATGCAGGCGAGACCCGCGATGGCAGGTCCGCCCAAGCGGCGGTTCGAAGGATGTTCGTGCGTCATGGTCTGATCCCCGTTCGTTCAAAGAATGTCAATAGATCCACTGGATACGGCCGAGCCAGGTGTCGGTGTTGCCGGTGAGGCCGCCCTTGTCGAGATCGATGTTCCCGTAGCCCACGCTCGCCTTCCAACGGCGCGTCGCCCACCAGTTCAGGCCGAGCCAATAGCCGTCCATCTCGCCGCCGTCGATGCGACCATCGGCGAGGTCGACGCGACCGACGCGGGCGACGGCCTCGAGCGCGCCCCATCGGCCCTTGGGCTGCACGCGACGCGCGTAGCCAGCCTTGCGGTCGTACGGGCGGTGCTCACCCGAGAGCACCCAGCCCGCGGTGAGATACCAGCCGTCGAAGCGCGGCGCACCGAGCGATTCGCTGCGCACCGAGGAGGTGATGTACTCGCCCAACAACGAATAGCCACCCTTGGCCCAGAGGACTTCGAGACCCGTGTTCCAGGCGTGGTCGGCGGCGAGCGTGCCGGTGTCGACATAGTTCGAGGCGACATTGGAAGCGGGCTTGCCCTTGAAGCGCAGCTTATCCCCGTCACCGGCGTAGTAACGGACGCTCGCCGCCACATGCAGATACTCGTTCCCGGACTCCGAGATCATCGGCAGCGCTGTGACGCGCGCGGTCGCATCCGTGCCCGTGCCCCAGTATCCGCCGACGGTCCAGGTCGCACGCTGGTCGAGCATCGTGTTCGACAATGAAATGCCGTTGTTGCGCGAGATGAAGAACGGGCTCAGGAGTCGCTCGCTATGCGGCAGGTTCGCCGCATCGCCCACCATCTCGTAGGAATGGAATTCCTTGATCTTGCCGATGCTGAGCTTGCCGACGCCATCGATCTCGGTGGAGACCATCACATCGGTGGTGGTCCACTTGGCGTCGCTCGTCTTGTCGAAGCCCTTGTACTCGTAGCTCACCATGTAGTTCCACTTGCGCAGGAACTCGAAGTGGCCGCGCGCCATGAATCGCAGCGAACGGACTTCATACTGGTCGTCTTGCTCGCCGACCTGCGTCACGCTGTCATCGTCCTGGTCGAACACGGTGTAGTCGGCGGGCAAAAATGCGAAGCCGAGCTTCACCGAAAAACGGTCCTTCTCATCGACGACCTTGGCCGCGGCCAAGGTCTTGTCGGCGAAATCCGGTAGTGCATAGGCGTCTGCGTCCTGCGTCTGCACCTCGGCCTCGGGCGGCAGATCGGACTCGACCGACTGCGCGAACGCGGCGGGCACGAAGCACAGCGCGGCGATCGTCGGGAACAGGCGCCGCGCAGGCGGCCGATGAGCAGAGCGTTTCGTCTTCATGGAGTAAATGCCTTTAAAAGGAGTATCCGAGCGAGGTCGCAAATCCCCAGTCGTTGGACCGGGAGCCTGCGACCGTGCGGTTGTCGTAGCTGTCGTAGAGACTCACCTCGAGGAAGAGATCCTCGACCATCTCGCGCCGCAGCCGCAGCGCCGCTTCACCGCGCACGCGGCCCGAGTCGCTGAGGCTCGGCAACACCATGAGGCTCGCGGCGAGGTTCATCTGCGGTGCGTCGAAGCGGAAGATGTTGAAAGTGGTGCCGAACTGCAATTCCACGCTCTCACGGCGTGAGCCATCGGTCAGCTCCTCCGCAGAGGCTGCGAGGCCGACGCCGGCCCGCCACTCCGTGTCGGAGCGCTGCACGATGTAGCGACCCACGCCGACCCCGACCAAGCTGCGCAGATCGAGACCGAGCTCTTGGTTCCGGGTGAAGGACAGCGTGGCGTCGCGATACCAGCCCTCGGACATGAAGCGCTCACGGGAGCCCGCCAGCGTGGCGCGTTGGCTCGAAGGCGCTTGCTGCTGGCTGGTGAGTTGTGCATCGAGCGTCGCCCGCCAGTGCAGCGTCGGACTGCGCGAGCCGACCGAGGTGCCGAGGTTGAAGACCTGGACATCGCTCGCCTGCGTGAAGCTGTAACCGACGCTGAGGCTGCCATAGAGACGCTCGAGGCCACTGCCGGTGTCGAGCGCCGTGATCCGCGCCACGGCAGCAAGCGGCACCTCTTGGGGTGCATCGCCCGACAACCGAAGGGTCGAGGGCGAGTCGCCTCGCGCCGCGCCGTTGCCGAGCAGACGCCGCCCATCCAGCATTTCGACCTGCAAGGTCCGCGTGGTCGTGAGCGAGGCGATCTTGGTCCACTCTATATATATAGTGCCCATATTCTCGGTCGCGAACTTGAGTTGACCGTAGGCGAGCTCCTTGACCTCGCCGGTGATGCGATCGCCGTTGAGCAGCAGCACGATGTCGGTCTTGGCGGCCCACGCAGGCAAGGGCAACACGAGCAGCGACAACGCAGCCGCCCACGGTTCAGCGCGCACCGGCTGAGTGTTCATGGCGCCATCCTCGCCGTTTGGGCCTCCCCGCCCATTGGCCTTTCGTACAACCTCCGGCCAGCGGGTGCCGCGCTAGAGTTCGCTCCCCCATCGACCTCAGCGGAACTCTGCCATGCGCAACGCCCTTACCCGTCCCTTTCCGGTCCTCCTCGCGACAGCCGCCGTCGCGGTCGCCGCCCCTCTGGGTTCCGCTGCAGACTGGTCACATACCGTCACGCCGTACCTGTGGGGCTCGGGGATGTCCGGCAAGACCGCCGTCGGCACCGCCACCCCGGCCGGCCCCCTCGAGGCCGACGTCGATGTCGGCTTCGACGACATCCTCAGCAACCTCAAATTCGGCGCCATGGGCTCCTACCGCGGCGACCGCTCCGACGGTTGGGTGGTGATGGCCGACTACATCTACATGAGCCTGGAGGCAGACAAGCAGTCGACTGCAGGTCCGGTGCGGATCGACACCACCGTCGGGGTCAAGCAGACCGCCCTCGAACTCGACCTCGGCTATCGCCTGAACGATCAATTCACGGTGTTCGCCGGTCTGCGCTACAACGATGTGGACACCGACCTCGACGTGGTCCGCACAGGCCCTGGAGCCGGTGCGAACCGCGCGGCGAGCAAGGGCGATTCCTGGACCGACCCGGTGGTCGGTGTCACGGCGCGTTACCCCCTGAACGACACTTGGTCGCTGGGCGTCCGTGGCGATGTCGGCGGCTTCGGCATCGGCTCGGATCTCACCTGGCAGATGATGGCCACCGTGAACTGGAAGGTGCGCGACAACCTCGAGGTCGTCGCGGGCTACCGCTACCTCGATGCCGACTACGAAGACGGCAGCGGTGCCGACCTCTTCAAGTACGACATGGTCACGAGCGGCCCGGGGATCGGCGTCAGCTTCAAGTTCTGAGCGCCGCCCCGGACACAGCCCTTACTTGCGGCCGATGCCGTGCGCGGCGTCGAGACGCTTGCGCAGGATGCGGGCCCAGGACGAGGCGATGATGCTCGCTTCCTGACGGTTCACGACGCTGTTCGTCAGGGTCATCATGCCGGTGCCCTGGGCCTCACGCCGATCGACGACTCGCGCGATGACCTGGCCGCTCTCGGAATCGACGAGCTCGCCCACAAGGGTCATCTCGCCCGCCGACACGGTGTAGGTGCGCGTACGACCGGCCGTCATCGTGTCCGGCGCGTTGACATAGAGATCGGCGATGCTCGCGCGCAGGCGGAGCACATCGGGACCCGCCTCGGTCACGACCTGGTAGGTGCCGCCCTTGCCGATCTCTTTCGCGAACTCCTCCTGCACGACCGTCGCGACGCCGCTGCGGATGCTCTCACGCTCTTTGGCATCGAGCTTCATGCGGCTGCCGGTGCGGTTCGGGTCCCAGTCCTTGCGGAAGGCCACCTCGACCGGTTCGATGATCAGCTTGTTGTAGCCGGCGAGCGAGGCCCCCGGCCGTGAATAGGCGAGGTCGATTCCTTTGACCTTGATCTTCTCGAGGCCATCGTGGCTCATCCCTTCTTCGAGCGCCGCGCGTGGAGACTGGGCGGCAGCGACAGACGGCAGCAGCGCGGCGAACGCGAGCGCGGCGGATGCGGCGATGGTGGTGAACTTGTGCATGACGATTCCTCGAAGAAGATAAAGACCCTGATATGTTAATCGGCCGCGCCGACCTGCTGAGCGGCGTTACACTTTCGTATAATCCGCGACGCAGACCAGCCCTATAGGATGACCTCTCGCCCCTTTCGAGAGTTCCCCATGGTCACTCGCTCGTCCTTGCTCGTCGCCCTCGCTGCTCTCACCGCCTTCACCGGCTGCGCCACCGCGCCCGAGCCGTTCGAGATCGGGGACACCCTCGAGGTCAAGGCGACCGTCACCCAACTCGATGTCGCGACGCGGCTCATGACCCTGCGAGGCCCAGCCGGCAACGAATTCACCTTCGAGGTCGACCCTGCCGTGCGCAACCTGCCGCAGGTGAAGGTGGGCGACGATGTCGTCGTGCGCTACTACGAGACCATCGGCGCCGCCCTGCGCAAGCCGGGCGACTCCACCGAAGCCTCGATCGCGCTCGCCGATGGCGTCGCCGATCCGGGTGACCGTCCGGCCGCCGCGATGGGCACACGCACCACGCTGCCGGTGACCATCGTGTCGGTCGACAGCAAGACGAACGAGGTGCGGTTCTACGGCCCCGACAAGCGCGTGCGCACCGTGGAACTCGAGACGCCGGAAGCGCAGGCCTTCGCCAAGAAGCTGAAGGCGGGCGACGAAGTGATCGTCACCTTCACCGAGGCGCTCGCGGTATCGGTCGAGCCGGCGCGCTGAGGACTGGGTCGGTCGTCTAACCGACCGCCTCGAGGCGGTAGCGCTGCGCGCCGATCGCGGACGCGATCGTCGCTTGGCCGCGCGCATCGACCGGGATCCGTACTGACCGACCATCGCTAGGGCGTCCGCTGCGGCCGGTCTCCATCAACTGCCACGTCCTGCCGGGCGTCAGCGCCCCGAAACCTACGACGATCGGCGCGGCCGACGCGGCGTCGGCGACCAGGTCGAACTCGATGGCCTGTCCGTCGTCGCGATGCACGGCCCGGCGCAGCGTCGCGCCGGTCACAGTGACGATGGACGGACCCGACGGACGCGCGGTCCACGGTCTTTCGTACATCGCCCGCATACCGTCGACGACGTTGATGCGCGCGTAGGCGAGCAGCGCGTTGCCCGTCAACGGATCCATGTAGGTCATGCGTCCCGCGGCATCGGTGGAGCGATCCACGCGCGGGTAGAAGAGCCCGCCATGCTCCGTCATGGGCTGCATGAAGCGGTCGGCATGATCCAGCAGCGCCGTGAGCCGCTCGCGATCGCCCACTTCCGACAGCCAGAGCGCGGCATAGCCCAACGCGGGGGATCGATATGGCATCGCGGGACCGACCGGCGTGCCGGTCGCCATCGCGTGCAGTTCGTGCGGCGGCCGGACCTGCAGCGTACCTTCGGCGGTTTCCTTGAGCCAAAGCTTCGCGTATCGACCTGAGACCGCACGCACCCTGTCGGGCATCCAGCAATTGAGCGCGCCCAAGGTCCACGCGTTGTCCGGCGTCGGATAGTCGATGAGGCGCTGCTGCCGCACCATCAGCGACCAGATCACGGAGTCGCGCCCGTCGATGACGCCGCCGCGTACGTCCCAGGCGCGACGATAGGAAGCCAACAACGGATCTAGGTGCGCTGTTCCGTCTACCGCATCGCGGAACCGCACCGCCAGCAGCGGATACTGGTTGCAGACGACGAAGATGTTGTTCGGCTCGCAGGGGACGCCGAGGTCATGGAACTCCGCGAACTGCTCCACGATCCGTCGCTGCAGCGTGCCGTGGTCGTATGCGTAGGTCTCCGGTCCCTTGCCGTAGAAGATGGGGTCGTACCGGAAGGTCAGAGATCCTGCGGTGTCGTACTTGGTGTCGCCAAACAACATGCGGTACATCGCCACCATCGCGAGCAGATGGCCGCTGTACATGATGTTCTCTCGTACCACCGGATCGGTCCACGGCTCGCGCAGCGCAGCAAGTCCCGGATCGAGGCGCGGCCCGGACTGGCTGGTCGCACGCCAATAGGCCCAGACCTCCCGCCGTAGCATCTTGCCGATCAGCGCATCGAACGGACCACGCAGGGTCTCGGTGGCGGCGGGAAGATGGTGGTACGCCGCGAGACCCAGCGTGTATGCCATGAAGGCGAGCTGGTACCGATACGCGTCGAGCCACTCCTGACCCGGGTCGATGCTGCCCATGTGGCGCCACTCGCCATCCGGCATGGCGGCGAGGTTGAAGATGTGACGCAGATGCGCGGATTGCGCATCGTCCAGCGCAAGCTGCCCAGGCGACGGCGTACGCAGATCTTCGCCGCGGGCGCGCTGCGCGAGACCCGCACCCAAGCCCGCCATCGCTGCGGCACCCACCGCCAAAAACCCGCGTCGATCCATCATCGTTCACTCCTTCTTGGCATCACCCATCAGCGTGTCGATCAGGAAGGTCATGCGCTGTGCCATCAGCTCCGGTCGCTGCAGCGGATCGCTGACGCCATGGCCGCCCTCGTCGTCCTCGATCAGGTACGCCGTGGCGCCCACCTCCTGCAGCCGCGCAGCAAGCTTCCGCGCATGGCCCGGCCCCACCCGATTGTCCTCGGTGGACACCGTGACCAGGAACGGCGGATAACGGACGCCGTCCTTGACGGCATGCACCGGCGAATAGCTGCGCAGCACTGTCGCCATGGCAGGATCGCTCGGATCGCCGTACTCGTTCATCCACGCCGCACCCATGCCCATCTGCGGGAAGCGCAACATGTCGGCGAGCGGCACATCGCTGACGATGGCGCCGTAGAGATCCGGACGACGGGTGCCCATCGTCGCCGCCAAGAGACCACCGTTCGATAGGCCGAACACGCCGATATGCGCAGGACGCGTGAAGCCTGAGGCGATCAAGGACTCGGTGACCGCCGCGAAATCGTCGTAGGAGACGAGGCGCTTCTCGCGCATCGCTGCGCGGTGCCACTCAGCGCCCTTTTCACCGCCGCCACGGATGGCTGGCAGGACCAGCGCACCACCGCGCTCGAGCCACAGCTTCAGGGCCCGTCCGCCGACGGCGAAGTCGAAGTACCCCGGCGCGACGCTGATGCCGAACGCACCATAGCCGGTCATCAGCGTCGGCGTCGGCCCGTCCTTGCGCAAGGTCTTCGGGCGCAGCAGATAGTACGGAACGATGACACCGTCTTTGGCCCGCGCCTCGCGGATCTCGACGACATACTTCGAGGCATCGACCACCGCCGTCTCGGCGGAGATGTTGATCGACCCACCGTCGGCACGCCGGACATCGCTGCGTGTCGGAGTGAGATAGCCGGTGGTGGTAAGGACGATGTCGGATCCGTCACGGTCCGCATCGCTGATGCGCAGCGACTCGCCGGCCGCCGCGATGCGGGTCTGCCGCGTCCGCCAACGGCCATCGGGCCCGAGCTGCGCCTCGTACAAGCGGGGCACGAGATCACGCCACAGCACGTAGTGCACCGCATCGCGTGTGCCAGCGATACCGAAGTACTGATCGCTCAGGATGCCGTCGACCCCTGGAGCGGCGACCGACTGGACGCGAGCGACGCCGCGCGGCGCTGCCGCGTCGTAGGACAACAGGGTCTCGGCGGCGTAGCGACGTCCCTCGACCTCGGCATCCTCCGCCAACTGCACGACCAGATGTCGACCGGTCATGGTCAGCACACCGAAAGGCTTCAGCCGGCGCGGCAGGTCGACCTGCTCTACGCGCCCCGTCACATCGACGAGCTTGAGGTCGAAGGTGGAATAGTCGATCGCCCGAAGCAGCACGGCGCGCCGCTGCGCGCCGGTACCGACGGCCGAGACCTGGAGGATCGCATCGGTCGGCTCGGCGCGAAACACTTCGCGGGCGGCCGACAGCGGCTCACCACGACGCCACAGGCGCGCCGCCGCGGCCCAACCCGCTGCGGTCAACGGCTGCTCGCCCACCGTATGCGCGAGGACCACGGTATCCCTGTCGAGCCACGCTGCCATCACGCGTGAAGCAGGGACCCGGAACCCGTCGGCGACGAACTCGCCGCGGACGAGATCGAACTCACGGAGTTCCGCGTCATCGGCGCCGGCCGGCGATAACCGCAGCAGACAACGGTCAAAATCAGGCGGCAGACAGGTCTCGCGCGGCGCATACCACTGCAGGACGTATGGCTTGCCTTCCCGCTCGCGCAGCGCGGCGATGTCGAGCACCGTGCGCCATGCACCGAGGGAGCCGTCGCGGGCACGAGGAGCTATCTGCAGCAGCCCGTGCGGATTCGCCGCATCCTGCGATAGACGTATCGCACGCGGACCTGCGAGGTACACAGCAGGCGTCGGCGTGCTGGCGACGAGGGACGTCTTCAGTTCCGCGAGCACCTGCGGATACACCGAGCGCGACTCCAGAGCGGTCCGAGTCGTTTGCGTCTCGGCACGGGCCCATCCGAGCGCCGCAGCGTCCCGTGGCGGCTCGAGCCAGGTCATGCGCTCGGAGGCGTCCATCCCGCGCAGGTGACGGTCGAACCAACCGATGGTGCGCAACGCGGCATCGACCTGGTTCTCGCGCTTGAAGAAGCCGTGCCCTTCATCGGGGTAGTAGCGGACGTCGACCGGCTTGCCGAGCCGCCGCAGCGTCGCGACCACCTGCTCGGCCTCGAACTTCGGCACGCGGATGTCGTTGTCGCCTTGCAGCACGAGCAACGGCGCCTTGTAGCGGTCGAGATAGGTCAACGGACTCACGCGCTCGTAGACCTCACGGTCCTTGACAGGGTGACCGATCAGCCCTTCCTGATAGG